>Ga0315279_10003016_pt1 | contig 24219 bp, 18 predicted proteins | sample YL17G06_20_MG_FD_203694 | JGI IMG/M metagenome (GOLD analysis project Ga0315279, IMG submission 203694) | Sediment microbial communities from Yellowstone Lake, YNP, Wyoming, USA - YL17G06_20 | ecosystem: Environmental > Aquatic > Freshwater > Lake > Sediment | place: USA: Wyoming | collected...
AAACAGGGGGCAAAGCTGGTCACCTCAGTCGAAGATATCTTAGAGGAACTGAACCTAATAGCGTCGGTTCAGCAAAAAGAAAAGAATCAAATAGAAAAAGATTTATCCCAACTCTCTGAGAGGGAGAAAAACATATACAATTTGATAATGAATGAGCCTTATCATATTGATAAGATTGCCCAGGAAACAAACCTGACCACATCTTGCGCTTTGTCCACCCTTTTATCTTTGGAGTTAAAAGGATTCATAAAACAGCTTTCCGGCAAGATGTTTGTGCGAACCTAAAACATAATGACGGATGACTTATGATTAATAAAAGATAGATAGGTTAACCATTTTTGCGTGGTTATTTTGATATTGATGGCTGATAAAAGGCTTACGCCTTAAATCCGAAAATAGGCTTGTAAAACGCTGGGTGGTAACTTAACTTGTATGAAAAATAAAAAGGAAATGTTTTGGTTGAAAGGAAGGTAGAAGTAACCAACAAATTGGGACTACATGTCCGTCCTGCGGCTATGCTGGTGCAGAAGGCATCCAAGTTCAGATCTGAGATCAGACTTCAAAAGGACGACTTAGAGGTAAATGCCAAAAGTATTTTAAGCGTAATGGCATTAGCCGCCCAGATGGGAAGTTTTGTGATTATTAAAGCAGAAGGAGAAGATGAAGCTTTTGCTGTGGAGGAATTAGCAAAGCTTTTTGAAGAAAGATTCGGAGAGGAGTGAATTGAGAAATAAACAGATCTGCACCATATATCGAGGGGTCCCAGCTTCCTCTGGGGTGGCCATAGGAAAGGCATTCCTTTTAAATAGAGAAACCGTGGAGGTGAAACAGAAAAAGATTGACGAAAACGAAATTCAAAAGGAGATCCTACGATTCAAAAAAGCTCTGGATGAAACCAAAAAGGAACTTTTTAAGATAAAGGAGAAAGTGGCAAAGAGGATCGATCCGGATCATGCCAGGATCTTCGAGGGGCAGATTCTGATCCTGGAGGATAACCTGATCAATGATAGGGTGATAGAAAGAATAAAACAGACCCGGAATAATGCGGAGTTTGTTTACAAAAAGGTTATAGAGCAGACCATCCAGGTTTTGTCTTCTTCCACGGATGAATATCTCAAAGAGAGGATTTTGGATATAAATGCAGTGAGCAGTCGCCTGACCTATAATCTTTTGGGGATAAAACATCTGACTTTGGAGAGCATCGATTCGCCCGTTATATTAGTTGCCCGGACGCTGTCTCCTGCGGATGTGGTGCATATGAAAAAGGAGATCATCTTGGGCTTTGCCACCGATGTGGGAGGAATAACTTCACATGTGGCTCTTTTGGCAAAATCCATGGAAATTCCAGCCGTGGTCGGATTGAAGAACCTTTTCGATCAGGTCCAGAACGATCAAAACGTGATATTAGATGGAACTAAGGGGGAGGTGGTCATCTGTCCGGATGAGGATACCTTAAAAGAATTTGAAAAGAGAATAAAATATATAATCAAGAAAACCGCAGAGCTTTCGGAGCTAAGGCTTCTTCCTGCAGAAACTCAGGATAAAAGGAAGATTGAGTTGTCTGCCAATATCGAGCTTCCCCAGGATACCGATTCTGCTTTGGAATATGGGGCCCAAGGAATTGGCTTGTTCAGAACCGAGTATCTCTATCTGGCTCAATCCGATCTACCCACCGAGGAAGAGCAGTATTATGCCTATCAGGAGGTGGCTTTTAAAGTTTTCCCTAAGCCGGTGATCTTGAGGACCTTCGATTTAGGCGGAGATAAATTTGGACAAACTATGGGGAGCCTTTATGAAGCCAACCCCTTTCTGGGGTGGAGAGCAATCAGGGCGTGTTTAGACCTTCCGGAGATTTTCAAAATTCAATTGAGGGCTATGCTTAAAGCCAGCGCCAAAAAGAATGTAAAAATCATGTTTCCTATGATCTCTGAAGTAGAAGAGCTCAAATCCGCCAAAGCTCTGTTAGAAGAGGTTAAAGACGAGTTAAGAGAGAAGAAAATTTCTTTTGACGAAAACATCGAGGTGGGGATAATGGTGGAGATACCATCCGCAGCTTTAGCTGGTGATTCTTTGGCAAAGGAGTCAAATTTCTTCAGCATAGGGACCAATGATCTTATCCAATATACTTTGGCAGTGGATCGAGGAAATGAAAGGATAGCCCATCTTTATCAGGGTTTCCATCCCGCAGTGTTGAAGCTGATTAAGGAGACCATTGAGGCTGGACACAGAAATGGCATTTGGGTGGGCTTGTGCGGAGAGATGGCTGGAGATCCTTTAGCCACCGTCCTTTTGGTAGGGATGGGGGTGGATGAGCTCTCCACCAGCGCCATGGCCATCCCTGAGATAAAAAAGATCATCCGCTCTATTACCTTCGAAGAAGCACAAAGGGTGGCAGAACAGGTTTTAAGCCTTTCTACTATTAGTGACATCAAAAAATTTTTAATAGAGGATTACGCCAAAAGATTCGGAAAGGGATAATAAAACTAAACTGTGGTAATCAGAAAGAGTGGTTTCGTTTTTAAAAGGTTTTGGTTTCGGTTACATATCGTTCAAAAGGTCATGGTCAGTCGTTTTTGGTATAAGATACGATAGACGAAACCGACAGACGATTTATCCGCCAGAGGCGGATTTGCCTTTGGCAGACGATACGTAGCCTAAACCGAGAACCGACAAACACTAATCTTATTTTATAGCCAGGACAAAAGAGTCAATCCATGCATCTTTTAGATGACATAAAAGAAATCAAAAAGATCGATCAAAATGGGATGTATGATCTCGTCTATGAATTTCCCTCTCAATTTGAAGATGCTTTAAATATAACTGAAGCGGTAAAGCTTCCGGACTGGAAGGCTGATCAGATAGAGAACATAGTCGTGGCTGGTTTGGGCGGTTCAGCCATTGGGGGGGATTTAGTCCGTTCCTATCTGGCTGAAAAATTAGACATCCCCTTTTTTATATGCAGAAATTATACTTTGCCCAATTTCGTAGGTAAGTCCACTTTGGTTTTTGTCTCCAGCTATTCCGGAAACACCGAGGAAACATTGTCGACTTATGATGATGCAAAAAAAAGAGGTGCCAAAATCATCGCCATCTCTTCTGGTGGAAAAGTAAAAGAAAAAGCACTTGACGACAAGATTATCTATGTGAATATACCTAAAGGTTTTCCGCCACGAGCCGCCCTGGGATATTCCTTCGTTCCGATATTGGCGATGCTAGAGAGACTGGGATTTGTTCGAGGCGAAAAAGAGGAGATAATAAAAACCAAAGAATTTTTAAGCTCAAATAGATCCAAATATAGAATGGAGTTGGGGATCGAGGAGAATTTTGCCAAAAGAATCGCTTTGGAGCTTCACAAAAAGCTTCCCATAATCTATGCCGCAACCGACCATTTCGATGCGGTCTCCACCAGATGGAAGGGACAGATTTGCGAGAATGCTAAGATGCTTGCCTTCAACAATGTCTTTCCTGAATTTAACCATAATGAATTGGTAGGGTGGAAAATCTTGTCTGAATATCGAGACGATCTGATCGTGGTCATCTTGAAAGACAGAGACGATCATCCTCGCATCAAAAAAAGGATGGTAATTGTCAAAGGGATCATAGAGAAAGAGGGTGTGAAAGTTTCGGAGATAGAAAGTTGCGGAGAGACTCTTTTGTCTCGGATGTTTTCCTTGATTCAATTAGGCGACTTCGCCAGCTTCTTTTTAGCCATTTTGAATAAAGAAGATCCCACTCCGGTCAAAGTGATAGACTTTCTGAAAAATGAGTTGACAAAGGAGAAATGAAAAGTGCCCGTATCGGCGTGATTCACCGCAGACCGGGGTCGGCGATCCCCATTCTTCCGCAACCCACCCAGCCATTATAAAAAGTTCCCTAAAGAGCCACATTCTTTTACTTTTTTGGTTGACAATCAGGTGATTTATTAATTTATTAGGGGTAGAGTCCAAATTTTATCAGCGAAAAGATATGCTTGGAAAGGTTATCTCTCATTATAAGATTTTAGAGAAGTTAGGTGAGGGGGGAATGGGCGTGGTCTATAAAGCTCAGGACACCAAGCTGGATCGGATAGTGGCTTTGAAGTTTCTGCCTAAGCATCTTTTGTGTGATAGCGAAGCCAAGACCAGATTTGCACATGAAGCCAAAGCAGCTTCCGCATTGAATCACCCCAATATCACCACTGTCCACGAAATAGATGAGTCGGAGGGTGAATGCTTCATCTCTATGGAATATGTCGAGGGTAAGTCAATAAAAGAGCTGACTAAAGAAAAGAAGCTTTCAATAAAAGAAATTTTGGAAATTGCCATTCAGGTCAGTGAGGGTCTAACCGCAGCTCATGAGAAGGGGATTGTGCATCGGGATATAAAATCAGACAACATTATGTTTACTCCCCGAGGTCAGGTTAAGATCATGGATTTTGGACTGGCTAAGCTGAAAGGAGCCACCAAGCTGACTTCAACTGGCTCAACCTTGGGGACTGCTGCCTATATGTCCCCAGAGCAGGCTTCTGGAGAGGAGGTGGATCAGAGGAGCGATATCTTCTCCTTTGGGGTGGTTTTGTATGAGCTTTTGACTGGACAATTACCTTTCAAAGGGGAACATCAGGCGGCAATAGTTTATTCCATCATAAATGAAGAGCCACAACCAGTAGCTCGTTTCAACAACCAGGTTTCGGCTAAGTTAGAAGATATGGTTTTCAAAGCATTGGCAAAAGACAGAGAGGAAAGGTATCAGCATGCTGATGAATTGTTGGCGGATTTGAGAAGAGAGAGGAAGAGTTTAGACTATGTCAAGACAGGTCCACTGGCCCAGCCTGTTGAGACACGAAAGCCAGTCAAAAAGAAAACGTTATCCTTAGTCGTAGCTGGACTGGCAGTCCTTATTCTAATTTTAGGATACTTTGCACTATTCAATAAAAAGGAGATGGAGTCCGGAAGAAAGATGCTGGCGGTTTTGCCCTTTGAAAACTTAGGAGCGCCGGAGCAGGAGTATTTTGCTGATGGCATCAGCGAAGAGATAACGACTCAGTTAGCCAAAGTCAGCGGTTTGGGTGTTATCTCCCGCACCAGTGTTCTCCAATACAAAGACACCAGGAAAACAGTTCAGCAAATAGGCAAGGAATTGGGTGTCCAGTATGTCCTGGAAGGGACAATTCTTTGGGATAAGTCTGAAGTCACCAGTAGGGTTAGAATAAATCCTCAGGTAATCAGAGTCAAAGACGGGACCCATGTTTGGGCAGAGACCTACGACCGTGTTCTGGAGCAGATCTTTGCTCTTCAATCTGACATAGCACAGAAGGTAGCTTCCGCATTGAACATTACACTGGTCGAAGCTGAACAAAGGTATATAGCAGCCAAGCCGACCGAGAACCTTGAGGCTTATGAATACTACCTGCGCGGCAAGGATTATGCCAATCGGGGTGGGGCGGAGAAAGATTCCCGCATAGCGATAGAGATGTATGAGAAAGCGGTGGAAATAGACCCAACTTTTGCAATAGCCTATGCCAGTCTTTCACGAGCTCATTCGTGGATGTATTGGGGTTATGACCAGACTGACGAGCGCCTGAATAAAGCGAAGAAAGCTGTGGACAGAGCCTTAGAACTGAAGCCGGATTTACCAGAGGCACATCTGGCCCTGGGTTATTATTACTACTGGGGAAGCCTGGACTATGACCGCGCGTTGGAACAGTTCGCAATTGCCCAGAAAGATCAGCCGAACAACAGCGAACTCATAGCAGCTATCGGTTATGTTCAAAGGCGTCAGGGAAAATTCCAGCAGGCGACGGCTAATCTCAAGAGGGCAGTTGAGCTTAATCCGTGCTCCAACAAAGAGGCAAACGAGCTGGCGGATACCTACCTAACTATGCGCAAATACGCAGAGGCGGTTTACTACATAGACCGAGCCATCTCTATTGCTCCTGATTGGCCACTGGCTTATAGTGACAAGGCCCGGCTATGTCTACTCTCAGAGGGTGATACAAAAAAAGCGCGGAAAGTTCTCCAGGAGGCAACCGGAAAAGTCGATGTGTTGCAACTTGTGCCTGATTTGGTCAGGTTGGATATTTTCGATGGAGACTATCAGACGGTATTGAACCGACTACCTGGGATCGGCGCATACGTGGATGTGGACGGTAAAAATGATACTGTATCTTACTTTTTGACTAAAGCTAAACTATATGGTTTGCTGAACCAACCACAGCTGAAACTGGTCTGTTACGACTCTGCCAGAGTCATCCTGGAAAAGAAGGTACAGTCGAGGCCAAGCGAGGCGCCCTTCCACAGTAGTCTTGGTATCGCTTATGCTGGGCTTGGGCGCAAAGAAGAGGCAATCCGGGAAGGGAAAAAGGGGGTGGAATTGCTCCCTGTATCTAAGGATGCAGTCGATGGTCCTGACTACGTCCAGAATTTGGCACAGATATATGTTATGGTCGGTGATTACGACTCTGCCATAGGCCAGCTTGAGTACCTTTTGTCTATCCCCTCAGGCGGCATCTCGATTCCATATCTTCGTATAGACCCAACCTGGGCTCCTTTGCGCGATCACCCCCGTTTTCAGAAACTGTTAGCAAGGAATAAATAGGTTCAGAAATGATAGGTAAAACCATTTCTCATTACAAAATCTTAGAGAAGTTAGGCGAAGGTGGAATGTGTATGGTCTCCCTTCTGACTCTATCATAGATAAGCGTTGGAAAAGGAAGTGAAGCTCCGATCTTAATTTAAGGAGGACATTCTGGCAGATTTAAGAAGATCAAAAGAGAAGTTGATTTCAGAGAAGCGTCTGGTTTTCAGAAAGATCAGACCCAGATATAAAAAGGCTCTGATCCCGGCTTTGATCATTTGTTTTATAATAGCGATCATTTTGCTTCTGATTCTAAACAAATATTTATTCAAGCCGATTTTCGAGAAGAAGGGTTCAGCTCCGCCTAACCATTCAACCGGAGTTATGTGTTCGGTGGAGACGAAAGATAGAATATTTTCTCAAAATTATATTGTTGTTGTTTCGGGGTGCCCTTCAGGGTGAATCTCTTGAGGATGAACCCTCACCCCGAAACAGAAACCGCAGACGTAAACGCCCTTTTGACCAACGGATGACAAAAAGGAGGAAAAGATGGCACAAAAGAGTTTTTGGACTATCACTTTTGGGATATTGCTTGTTTTGATCGGATTTCTGGCGCTTTTGGACAGCCTCGAAGTCATTCGCTTCTGGCCTACATTAGGAAGGCTTTGGCCCTTGATTTTGGTGGCGTTGGGCATATGGCTTTTGTTCAGAAGAAGGCATTTCTCTTCAGACCAGGTATTATCCATTAAAGAGGGAAAGAGATATTCCCAAGCTTTTGGGGATTTAAAGATAGATGCTAAGGATATGGATCCCCACGGACTGGATGCGGAAATGGGCTTCGGCGACATCGAGGTTAATTTAGCCAAAGCAAATTTTTCGGACAGGGAAAATGTGATCAATCTCGGTTTAGGGTTCGGAGATATCAAAGTCTGGGTCCCCTCTGAAGTGAAAGTATCCGCCAGTGGAGCCTCAGGCGCTGGTGACATCGACATTCTGGGAAAACGCGCCGACGGATTAGGTAAACGAGTCGAATATCAAGATGAGGGCTACGAAACTGCTCAAAAGAAATTGAAGATAATCGCCAAACTCGGATTTGGAGACATTAGAATCTCCAGGGTGTGACGGGAAACTATTTTTCTGAGAGGAAATGAGAACAGTGGGTGAAGAACACCCGCCTTTAGCCAGGGGGGAGGTCTTCGTTGTTCGTTGGGGAAGCTCGTATCGAAGCTCGACGTTTGGGTTTCGAGGCTCGGATTTTTATTATCGGGTAACTCGCCAAATGGCTCGTAATCAGACCCACAGTTTTCTATACTTCCCCCTCTTCCTAACCGTCTCCCAAAGGGAGAGAGGGGAGTGCCTGCATCTTCGAAGTGAGGTCGAAATCAAATTGAATGTAAAAATTTCTGAGTGTTTGTATTAGAATAGTAAAGCTTTACACTCCAAAATATAGAAAGGAGGAGTCGTGACTCAACCATCCGAAAAAATTCCGGACATAAAAGTTACAGTAAAAAGCATCAAGGGAAAGTGTGCTTTAAAACATAAGGTAGGGGAAGAATTTTTCTTTAAGGGTGGAATAGCGCCTGGTGGATTGTGCACCGAGGGAATGTTGACCGTGATCCCTGCGGCCAGAACTTTGATGTTCGGAGGGACCCACTTCTGGGAAGAGGACCCGGATGTCATCTCGGTCTGCTGCCCGGATGCAAAGAATCTGGTGGTCTTCGAGATCAGAAGAGTGAAGAGTTGAGAGTAAAGAGCTGAGAGCATAGAGTGTAAAGCTGGAAGACCTACTCTTTAGTTCGGACAGGGGTTGCACCTGTGTCCGTCATAAGGGTGGGGGTGCAACTCCCACCCTAACGTAGCGTTATCTAGGCTCAACCTTTATACCGCTCCTTTTGAATAAAGCTACTGTGACCCCATCTCCTTTAACCCGCCTCCCTTTTCTTTTTATCCACCCGCATCCACACGCAGGGCTTTCTTGCTTCATGAAAGCTTTTTTTATTTTGAATCTTTTTGCAATCACAAGAGAGGCGAAAGCGCCTCTCAAAAAGAAAGGGGTCAAATCCTCCCCATTTCTGGAGATAACCCTCCGTTGTTGACAAAGGACTTCTTTACCATCTCCTTTCTCTATCTCTCCGGGCAAACGAGGAACCGGAAGACCACCCAACTCCTCTGGACAGACTGGAATGGCTTTTCCCTTTTTAACCAACTCCGCTATTTGGTCGTCTCTGGCATCTTTTCCATCGAACCGCGAGCAGATTCCACAAAGACACGCAGAGACCAAATATTTAACCTTACCGACCATTTGAATTTATTGAAAAAATAGCTTCTTCTCCATATTAGTGGCTAAAATTGTTGACAGGAAAAAAATCCTTAAGGACTTACTGAAATTCAAATTTTGAAAACCTCACCCTCCCCCTTACCCCCTCCCGTCAAGGGAGGGGGAAATGCATATGCATCTTCGATTTATGAAGTCCCCTCTCCTCTTGTGGGAAATGCGTGTGCTGCTCTATCTACAAAATAAGGTTTCCATGTTTATCGGTTTGGGTTTCGGTTACGTATCGGATGTCGTTTGTCGGTTTCGTCTATCGTTGTCTTTTAGACGATGAACGAGTGACGATAACTTTTTAGACGATACCTAACCGACTTGTAGTGAGCGTAGCGAATCTAAACCGTAACCTTTTAAAACGAAACCCAAAAGGTGTAATCGTTATTTGATTGACAATGCAGTATGCACTCATGCGAGGGGTTAAGATGATGGTATGTGGACTTGTTTCTCGCTTTTGTATTAGCAACTTTTTTGGAGAATATCCAAAAAATAAAACCTCGACTCCAGCGTATGGGTGGTCAAATCGAGGTTCTGTAAGAGACAGTTCAAAAAGCAGAGTTCAATCTAGAAGATATGGGCTCGATAGAATATAGTTGAGAGGGTTTTTCGGTTGACCTTGAAAGTGGACCTCATAGTGCAGGTGCGGTCCCGTGGTATAGCCGGTGTTTCCTACCGCTCCGATCACCTCGCCCCTTTTCACATACTGTCCTCTTACAACTTTTGACAGGGAAAGATGCGCATATACGGTGGTGTAACCGGATAGATGGCTGATCAGAATCATTTTCCCCATACCCGGATCTGTTTCCACAGAACCGACTATTCCGTCCGCAGTGGCATATACGGGCGTGCCGATATCTGCCGCTAAATCTATTCCCAGATGAGGTTGGGTTCTTCCAGTGAAAGGATCTATCTTAGTTCCAAAGCCACGGCTTAAGTATCCTGTAGTCGGGCAGATAGAAGGAGTGTGATCCAAGACATCTTTCTTGTCGGAAAGATTTGAAAATATCTGATTGAAGTTTTCTCTTTCAAATCGGGCTTGTCTTAAAACCTTGTCCAGTTCGGCTTCAGCCTCCTGAACCTGTTTCACCGTCAGGCTCTGGTTAGAGAATTGGTTTGGCATCGGACCTCCTACTCCCACCTCTCTTAGTTGGACATCCACCTCCGGCAGTCCGAAAACCATCCGAACAGTTCCTTCTTTTTCTATTAAACTTGCCATCTCCCCCTTTAAGTTCAATATCACAGAATTCAAGTCCAGAAGCTTGCTCTCCAGATATTTATTCTCCTTTTCCAATTGGCTCAGCTTGGCTCTATCCAAAATCTTGCCAAAAAAATCAAAAGAGAAAAATAGATTAAGTAAAACCAAAAGGAAAAAGCTAAAGGAAAGGAAATAAAGAAAGGGAGCAGAAATCTTCCTTTTGAGAATCTTTCCTCTATCGTGGGGAATAATTAGAACCGAAAAATGTTTTTCCCGCCTCATTTTACTTCCCTATGTAAAAGGGAACCAAATTTATCCTTAAATTTGGCCCACGCCAAATTTATGTTAAAATAAATACCCCACCCCAGTTTGTCAAGTATTTTTTTCTATTGAAAGAAATTTTTCCTCAAGTTAGAGGAAAAGATTTTAGAGTCCGATTCAAAGGGAATGTCACATGTCTTTATTTGATGAGGATATATTCTCTTTTTAGAATCTTGTTAACCACCTTGATGAATTTTTCCGAATTTAGGGTCTGTAGACTATAGATGTGCCAATAGGTCTTCTCCGGCATCTTATAATTCGATTTTCGTCTCTTAGGCATTCTGTTTGATTCCCCCCACGTTTCCTCCAAGGTCAATGGAGGGAGACCAAAAGAATCCTCATTCACCTTGTCGGCATTTTGTTCGATTTCTAAAGCTAACTTCTTTGACATTTTATAAAAGCAATTGTTGTGCCTACAAAAACTAAGGAAGCCTAATCCAGACTCTTAAATTACAATCGCCGATGCTATTTTGACTTACCTACCTAAGAAGCTGATATAAGAAACTACACAAAAATTTCTCTTTCAGAGAACTTATCGGGAAAAGACCACAAAATGTGGCTTTTTGCCAATATTTTTCAACAACCTCAATTACGCGGTTGCTGTTTTTTTCAGCCACTCTCGGGTGGCGAAAAATTGACAGCAAAAACCCAAGTGAGATTTTTCTATCTTCTTATTATCTGGTAGGTGAAAAAGGAAATTAGGTTTCGAAGGTATAAGAACTACGGCACCAAATCCCCACGAAACCGCCCCCTCGCGGAAAAGAAACAACGTAGGGTCGTAGGAAACCTTCAGCCCATAATTATTACTTCTGCATTTCTTTCCTTTCTTCCTACTTTTAAGTCTAAATTATCGTCTGCTAAAAAATTTGTCAAGCATTTTATTTCAATGATTCCAGAATCACTCGCTATTAGTTAACATAATTCTCTCCTTTTCTCTTGAAGTTTAACGAAGCCAATGGCTTAGATGCTGATACATATTTGTGTGTAGTTTCTTATCAATAATACCCTATTTTTTAGGCACTCACGAAAACACTCTTTTTTCTTTATTTTTCAATTCGATTGTGCTATTTTCTAAACTGATTTGATGAAACTTATTTTACGCTCAAACGTATTCAAAATTGAAAGGGATCTTTGTGAAAGAGGAAGATGAGATCCTGATAAAGGAAGCGTTAGCCGGCAACCAGAAAGCGTTCAAACTTTTGTTGAATAAACACCGAGAGGCGATCTATCATGTGATTCTGAAAATAGTACACAATCAGGAGGAAGCGAGGGACTTGGTTCAGGAAACCTTTATGAAAGCATTTGGCTCCCTATCTACTTATAAATCCGAGTATCGATTTACCACCTGGTTATATAGGATTGCGGCTAACAGCTCGATCGACTATCTTAGGAAAAAAAAGATCGATTCTCTTTCCCTGGACCGGCCCTTGGAAACCAAAGATGGAAATGTGGGAATCGAGCTTGCGGACTGGACCTACAACCCGGAGGTGGATTTAGACTCCAAACAGAAGGTGCTTTCTATAAACCAAGCCATCGATGCGCTTCCCCAAAAATACCGTGAAGTGATACTTTATCGGCATAAGCAAGATAAATCTTATGAACAGATCGCAGAGATATTGGGAATCCCGGTGGGAACCGTTAAAGCCAGAATCTTCAGAGCCAGAGAGCTTTTGAAAAAGAAACTTAAGTCCCTTAGGTGAGGATTAAGATCATGAAAAAAAGACAAATTTTGAACACTTCTTTTCTTTTGATTTTTGTGTTTGTTCTTCTCTCTCCTCCAATAGCTTTGGCAGAGGAGTATACTTTCACTCTCCATAAAGAGTTTCCAGCAACCGCAAATCCCTCCCTAAAGGTTCAAAATACCTCCGGCGAAATTAAAATCGAGTCTCATCCTGAAAACAAAATCATAATTGATGCTTTGAAGGTGGTGGAGGCTGATAATTCCGAAGAGGCAAAAAGGAGGGCCGACGGAATCGAGGTCATCATAGAAAATTATGATTCCAAGGTAGAGATCGAAACCAAATACACTCCTTTGAAATCAAAAAGTTTCTGGGAAAAAATTTTGGGCTTTGATGGAAAAAACTCTGGTTATGTTGATTACCATATATTGGTTCCTGAAAAAATCGAACTGAATATCTTTTGCATCTCAGGAGGTGTGATAATTTCTGATATCTCCGGAGGTGTAGAGATAAATGTAACCTCTGGCGATTTATGGATAAAAAGGGTCAAAGGCCATCTTGATTTGGAGACCACAAGTGGGGATGCGGAGATCTCCACGATAGAGGGTGGCATCGTCGCCTCTGGAACCAGTTCCGATTTAGAAATCTTTGATGTCAAAGGGAACGTGAATTTAAGCTCCACCAGTGGGAATGCTTCTGCCGAAAATGTGGCGGGCTCAATCCAAATTAATAATACCAGCGGAGACGTATCCTTAAAAGAAGTAGAGGGAAACATAGAGGTTAGCACCGCATCCGGGGATGTGATAATAGATCAGAAAGAGGGAGGCTTACGCTTAGAAAGCTCCAGTGGAGATATGGAGGTGAAAACTAAAATCTTTCCCCAATATAAATATTATGTGGAAACCTCCAGCGGCTACATTCGTTTGTTGTTACCGCAGGATTCCAATGCAGAAGTAGAACTTGAAACTTCCAGCGGAAGCTTAGATTGTAAGCTCCCCTTGACTGTATCCAGCGTTTCCAGAAATTTGTTAAAAGGAAAGTTGGGCGAAGGTGGACCCCAGATTAATCTTATCACTACCAGCGGAGATATCAGCTTGGGGGAATACACAAGATGAAGAACTTCTTTAAAAAAACCTGGACCATCGCTTTAACCCTGTTCTTATTAGCTGTACCTTTTGTTTTTGGTCAAACCGAGAAGGAACGAGTATCCCACAAGGAGAAGACAAAATCGGATACTACGGAGGCTGAAAAAGGCAAGCTTCCCTCCAAAGTTGCAGAGATTCGTATTGATGAGGAGGGTATTTTTATCCGCACCCAGGAGGGGAAAGAACTCAGATTGGGCAAAACAGAAGTAGAAGGGGAAACCGTAATCGATAAGGAAGGGATCAAAATAGGTGATTTGAAGATAGATTTAAAACAATTAAAAGATTTAAAAATACCTCCTATTGAGATAGAGGCTCTCGAAAAATCCAAGAAGGTTTCTACTGTCAATCGGGACATCGTAAAGGTGGGAAGGGACATAATGGTGGAGGAGAATGAAAAGGTAGATGGAGATGTGGTGGCGGTGGGGGGAGATGTCACGGTCAAGGGCACAGTCACCGGTGATGTGGTAGCAGTGGGAGGGGATATTCTTGTAACAACCACGGGAGTTATTGAGGGCGATGCGTCAAGCATAGGAGGTGACATAGAAAAAGAAAAGGGAGCGGAAATTAGAGGAAAAAGATTTCGAACTTTTCTCCCCAAAATTTTCTTAACACCCCCTACCTTCTTTGGTGCGTTTCAGGGATTGGCTCTTTTTGCAAGAATCCTCAAGATCATGCTCTTGTTGTTTTTAGGAATTGTGGTGATCTCCATCGTTCCCAAAAACGTAGCCAAGGTCAAAGACAAGGTAAGGCAAGATTTCTTGAAGTCCGCCTTGGTCGGATTTGCGGGTGAAATTCTGATCATTCCTGTCTTCCTTCTTTTAATTGTCACCATCATCGGCATCCCGGTCGCAATTTTGGTAGAGCCCCTATTGATTCTGGCGGCTTTGATTTTGGGATACACTGGAATATCCTACTTTATCGGTGAAAAGTTAAGAGAAGGCACCAGCCTGAAGCCCGATTCACCCATGATGACTTTGGTCATCGGAATCCTGGCGGTGGAGTCCGTTCTGCTTTTGGCAAGAGTCGTGGGAATTTTCGGGCATTTTCTTTTTGCCTTCAGTTGGATTTTGACTTTCATCGGATGGATGATCTGGTATGTGGCAATAACTGTCGGCTTTGGTGCCTCCATCTTGACCCGTCTGGGCACCCGACCAAAAGAGGTCAAATTAGCGGGAGCCTCGAACAGCCCATCTAACTTTACTGCTAACGAGAAAGCTTCAGGTTAGAGGAGGGAATAGAAATGAAGAAGATAATCTGGAAGATTCTTTTAGGGGTGATTATAGTTTGTTTCACTAGGTCAATCGGCTTTGCTAAGAAAGATGACTTAGAGAAAGTGCACAAGGAAATCAAATTTCAGGGTGAAAGGAACCTCAATGTAAAAATCGATTTCGGAGGAGGGGTTATAGATCTGGGAAAAAATAATACTGGAGATATTCTGAATGCAGACTTTGAATATAATCCAGACAAATTCGATATGGACATAGACTACGATAAAATTGGGGAAACAGGAAGGCTTTATTTACGCAGCAAATCCGAAGATGGACACCTTGACTTTGATACAGATGATAACTATTGGCATCTCGGATTCACCGACACCATACCCATAAGTTTTGAAATGGAGGTAGGCGCCTGTGAAGCCGAATTCGATTTCACCGGACTAAAGATAAATAATTTAGATATTGACTTGGGAGCTTCATCCACTGAGATAAACTTCAAAAAGCCCAATCCGGAACGAATTTCTGAAATTAATATAGATGCGGGAGCAAGCGAACTGAAGATAAAAGGATTGGGGAATGCCAATTTCGATAAGCTCTCCTTTGATGGAGGAGTGGGAGATTTCACTTTGGACTTCAGGGGGGAGTTGAGACATAAAGCCTATGTGGACATAGACGTGGGATTAGGAAGTCTCACTGTTCTTTTGCCTGAAAACATAGGTGTAAGAATTCGAAAAGAAGATTCATTCCTTTCTTCTTTCTCCATAGATGAGGATGAATTCCAAGAGGTGGAGTCCGACGTTTATGAAAGTGAAAACTTCGGCAAAACCGAAAAGGAATTGATCTTCGATATTGAAATCGGTTTAGGCTCGGTCGAAATCGAATATATAGACTATTCCCTCTGAGGACTCCATTATTATCGCCATTCGTCTCCGCTACATCTGAATGGAGTTAAGGCGTAAGCCTTTTAATTCCGCTTTCGGCGAGACGAATTAAATCCTCTTTTTTGTGCTTGTGGCAGGTGAAGGGATGTTCCGTGCCAACGTGTCACTCACCTAATACCTGCTTATCTTACGGACACAGACTTCGTGCTTACATTAAGCGCAATTTAGTTACCCGGGGATCGATAACCACCTCGTCATGCTCAAAGTCCAATTTCATTCGCCACGCCTGCAAAGTTTTTGCTCCAATGATCACCGGCTCAGAAAGTCCAGGAATGAGCATGAACTCGTCTGAGAACCGATACCCATCCAAATAGAAGTTAAGGCTAACCCTCTCCTTTGCCTCAAGTTTCTCTCCATTCTTTGCGGTGCCAAATTCCATTGGTTCTGGTAAAGAGAGAATCGTCTCTAGCTTAGCTGCTAATTCTGGTTGTATGCAAGAATAGGTGGAGCCGGAATCGAAGAAAGCGACAATCTCTTCTGATCCTTTTGAACCAACCAACTTAATCTTTTTTTCTATGGTTGCCATTTTTTATCCCTTCATCAAAACTACGGGTTTCGATTAGTCATAGTTTGGTTACCCGGGGATCAATGCTAGACGGACAGACTCCTCCTTCGGGGTCTTTGTGGTCACCTCATCTTGCTCAAAATCCAATCCCACCTGCACCTTCTCAAAGTTAGCAGATGCGGCAGGAAATTATACTCCTCCCCTTGAATTTGATGTAGAGATACCCTTTCCTCCTCTTCCCATAGCCCCCTTTTTCGGACACGAATTTTGTGTCTTTAGATAGGTAAGATAATTCTTACCAGCGCTGGCGTCTCTCTCGAAAATCTCTTCTGCCGCCACCACGGGGTCCACCACCACCACGGGGTCCACCACCCCCACCACTCTGCCTCTGTGGTCGGGCCTCATCTATCTTAATAGCTTGACCGTCTAATTCGGATCCATCCAAATCATCTTTGGCTTTTTGGGCCACTTCCTTGGATTCCATCTCCACAAAACCAAAGCCTCTCCCCTCCATAATCCTCACAGAAAGAACATTTCCGGATTCAGCAAACTTCTGTCTCAACCCGTCCTCAGTGGTGCGATAGCTCAGATTGCCCACGTAAAGCTTGTTGGTCTGCATTGCTTCTCCTTAGGTTTAAAAGATTTTAGCACAACGCCCGGTATATAGGTTCGCCAAGCTCACTACAAGTCTGAGCTACGAGCCCCCGCAAACGCAAACCAAGACAGACATCCCGTGTTATGTGCCGTTAACTACTTTCTATCCTTTAATTCTCAAATCATAACGTAACTATCGAAAATGGTGCGCCCGCACGACTTCTGTGCCTTGAGGTCGGATGAAACCGCACTTAATAAGTATCAGAAATATCTTTTGTGGACACCCAAATAAAATTTATCACTCCTGTGAACAAGTAGAACCTCAAACATTATATAATATAGTCAAACCATTTAAACGTCAAGCAAAATATTTTAAAATTTTTGTTTCACAACCAGAAAACCCTGGATTCTGAAAATCCAGGGTTTTCGGCTCTTTTAAAACTTTTCCCAGTTTTTTAATCCAGGTAAGCCCGCAGGGATTTGCTGCGGGAGGCATGCCTTAATCTCCGGATGGCTTTCTCCTTTATCTGCCTTACCCTTTCGCGAGTAAGATTGAATCTGGCTCCGATCTCCTCCAAGGTTAAAGCCTTTTCGTGATTCAAGCCGAAGTAGAGATTGATCACCTCAGCCTCTCTGGATGAAAGGGTATCTAAGGCTTTTTCTATTTCCAATCTTAAAGATTCATCCAACAAAGCCTCATCCGGAGCGGGCTGAAATTCATCCTCTAAAACGTCCATCAGGCTGTTGTCCTCGGAGGTGGAGAAGGGAGCATCTAAAGAGAGATGGCTGTTGGAGATTTTTAAGGTATCCGAAACTTCAACTGCGGTCAACTCCAGCTCCCTGGCGATTTCATCAGGCGAGGGTTCCCTTCCATATTCCTGCTGCAGTGAGCTGGAGATTTTACCAATCTTGTGTAAGGTACCAACCCGGTTTAGGGGCAATCTCACAATGCGAGACTGCTCAGCTAAAGCCTGCAGGACCGCCTGTCTGATCCACCAAACCGCATAGGAGATGAATTTGAATCCGCGGGTTTCATCAAACCTTTTAGCCGCTTTGATCAACCCAATGTTCCCCTCGTTGATCAAATCGGCTAAGGAGAGACCCTGATTTTGATACTGTTTAGCTACAGAGACCACGAATCTCAAATTTGCCTTGGTCAACCTTTCCAAAGCATCCTGGTCACCCTCTTTAATCTTTTTAGCTAATTCCACCTCCTCTTGCGCGCTGATCAGTCGAGTCTCTCCTATCTCCCTTAGATATAGATCTAAAGATCTATCCTCCTCTCTATACCTTTTTACCTGTTTTGCCAATTAAGAACCACTCCTTCCCAGACGGGTCTTCGTCTTCCTGGGTTTAAGGTTTCACCGCAATAAAAAGAGCTTCCCCGCCTCTTGATACTAAAAAGAGTATAGGTTTTTCCCTATTCTTAAGCGACTTAGTAACCTTTTTGTAATCATCTATATTTTTGATTTCCTCATTATCGATCTTCGTAATGATGTCCCCCTCTCCGAATCGGCTCTCTTCAGCCGAGCTTCCTTCTTCGACTCTCAAGACAATAACCCCCGGTTGAAACTTTACGTTAAATTGAGTGGCTAAAGCTTGAGTGCAGGTGGCGACCTCTAAACCTAACCAATTTTCTTTCTTCTCCTCTTTTGGTTTTTCTTCTGTTACGGAAGCCATGAATTTGTCTCTATCCGCCAAAGTTACATCTTTCGAAATTCTCTTTCCTTCTCTTAAAATATCCAGAGCAATCTTTTGGCCCGGGCCAGCGGCGGCTACCATCATCCTGAAGTTTTGACCTTTCTCCACCTTTTTTCCGTTGAACCCGATGATAACGTCCCCAACCTTTACGCCAGCTTTTTCCGCCGGGGTGCCTGATTGAACCTGCCTAACCAATACTCCCTCAATAGAAGGAAGATTGAGGGCATCTGCCGTGTTTTTATCCATCTCCTGAAAAGATATTCCCAGAAAACCGCGCGATACCTTCCCCTTTTCCACCAGATCCGGTATCACCCATTTGGCCAGATTTATCGGAATGGCAAAACCGATTCCTATATTGAAGCTCATTCCCGTGGGATTGGTTATGGCAGAATTTATCCCGATCACCCGCCCCTTGATGTTGACTAAGGGACCTCCACTATTTCCCGGATTTATGGATGCATCGGTCTGAATGTAATTTTGATAATTGGGGGTCTCTTCTGGACCAAACTCTAAGTTGCTTCTACCTTTAGCACTCACCACCCCCACAGTGACCGTTCTGTCCAAGCCCAATTGGGGGAATGGATTTCCGATAGCCATTACCCATTCTCCCACTCTTAATGAGTCTGAATCTCCGAATTCGACCGTGGGAAGATCGGTCCCGGCCTCGATTTTCAGCACAGCTATATCGGTGTCTTTATCCAGCCCCACCACCTTCGCCTTATATTGGCTACCGTCTGGAAGTTTCACCGATATATTATCTGCTCCAGCCACCACGTGATTATTGGTTAAAACATATCCGTCTTTTCCAAAGATAAAGCCGGAACCCAAGCTCTGCGCTTTCTGAGTTTGAGGGACCCTTCTTTCTGGAACTTCCCCAAAAAATCTGCGGAGGAAATCCTCAAATGGCAAATACTCAAGACCTCTTTGCTCCACGATCTTTTCCGCGCTTATGTTGACCACTGCCGGGCTTACCTTCTCTGCCACCGCCACAAAAGGATTCTCTTGGTCGACCACAAGCTCCTGCTTGGAAATCCCGCCAGAGGCAGGATTGGAAACAGGCAATTCACTGGGATCGTCTGGAGGGTCTTTCAAGGGGCTTTGAGCTTCATGAACTGCCTTGGACTGCGGAGACCAATTGAAATTTGACGCAACAAGTATACCAATGCAGATGAAAAGAACGGCAAAAGGAATATAAATTAAAAGTCTTTTTGCCTTGCCCAGGATATCTTTATCCCTCAAACTTATCCCTCCCAAAATTAGAGAATTTTTATTATAGCCCCAAATTTTTATTTTGTCAAGAAAAAAAACGCCTCTTATCAGAAATTTATTTCAATCCCCCTTATTTTTTCAATTTTCCTTTTCCGCCTCACCTATCCCTGCAAATGCTTGCATACAAAATGCAAAATAGTATACGCTTCTACTTTCATTCCGTTGCAAACAAATTTCACAGTTATCTGAAAAAAAATCTAAGACCCCATCTTTGCAGAATGTATCGGGTTAACCTGTGCATTGGTTTTAACTAATACAAACGCAAGAAATAAGTTTACATACCCCTCACCCTAACCCTCTCCCACAAGGGGAGAGGGGACTTCATAAATTTTCCCCTCCCTTGATGGGAGGGGGTCAGGGGGAGGGTGGCGATGTCAATTTATTTAATTCGTTTGCTATAATTAGAATGATGAGTTGGGTTTTAACGTCTCATTTTATTTTTCACTTGACCTTGAAACTTACCGATATTTATTGTAAATCCGTATTTGAATAAAAAGTCTTTCGTTTTGAGAATTGGTTGGCAAGAGAATACTTATAATTTAGGAGGAAATTCGTATGAATGCTTCGCAAATGAAAAAATTGATTTCTCTTTTTTCCCTCATCGCTTTGGGGTTATTCTTTTTTGGTTTTAATCCGTCCGGATTATCAGGTGTTCAGGCTAAAAACAATAGTTCCGACCAGCTTATCACAAATCCAAAAATCCTTAAGCTATTCGATGATTTGCAGGATGTGATCATTTCGGTATCCAACACCATCAAGCCGGCGGTGGTGCACATTGAAGTGGTTCAAAAGTCCGGGCAGTTCAAATATAAATCATTAGCTTCTGGTCTGATAGTGGATGAGCGGGGGTATATTCTTACCAATGATCATGTGGTGGACAAAGCCCAGAGCATAACCGTCACCCTTGCCAGCAAAATTGAATATCCCGCAGAGATCATCGGAACAGACAAGCAGACCGATTTAGCTGTAATCCAGATAAAAACCCAGGAAAGTCTCTTCGTTGCAAAATTGGGGAATTCGGACGAGGTGAAAGTTGGCGAATGGGTGATTGCCGTGGGTAATCCTTATGGATTTGACCGAACCGTTTCCTTCGGAATAGTGAGCGGCAAAGGAAGGGTTTTCCCTAATCTTCCTCTTGAAACCCAATTGATCAACGATTTCATCCAGACCGATGCAGCCATCGATCCGGGTTCGTCCGGTGGTCCTCTGGTAAATCTGAAAGGTGAGGTCATCGGGATAAACTCCATAGGTTTTGGCAGAGGGCAGGGATTCACCATTCCCATAAACACGGCTAACGAGGTTAAAAACAAGCTTCTGACCACCGGAACTATTGACCGGGGCTGGATCGGCATCGTCATTCAGCCTCTAAGCCGGGATTATGCCAAATATTACAGTCAACCGAATCTGGAAGGAGTCCTTATAGGTGACGTTATCCCCGACTCGCCGGCTGAAAAAGCCGGGCTTCTGCCCGGAGATGTAATCGTTGAATATATGGGCGAAAAAGTCTCTGCGGAAAAGGAGGAGGATTTAAACAAATTTCAGTTTTTGATCTCGCAAAGCAAAGTAGGAGAGCCTGCTTTAATAAAGATCGTAAGATATGGAATTCCTGTGAACATAAAAGTAGAAGTTGCCACTCAGCCCAAGGTGAAAGCGGACGAATATGAAACCAGCTTCGGCTTCACGGTGAAGGAGATCACCGATGCCATTTATAGAGATTATATGCTGGATGACAAAGAAGGGGTGTTAGTCTCCTTTGTTGAGGTGGGAGGAGCCGCCAGCACCGCCCAATTGCAGGAAGACGATATCATAATAAAAGTGGAAAGATTCGAGATTAAAAATTTGGACGACTTTAAGAAAAGCCTGGAGCAAGTTAAAAACGAAAAGCAAATAATGTTGACCGTAAAGAGAGGAAAAACCCAAAGGTTCGTCCTCCTTTTACCCGAAGAAGAAAAGAAGGAGAAAACAGAATAAGAGTGAAAAAATAAATGAGGAGTGCCCCTATGGGCGAGTTTTAGAAACGCATCATAAACTCATGCGCTCCAGCCACAATCTCGCACCTAACACCTAAAACCTTTCACCTTTAACCTGTTTTCAACAGCCCGGCGGCGGTCCACTTATAAACAAATAGTTAATTAAATAGACCACATCAGCGACATTGATTGTGCCGTCACAATTCACATCCCCAGCCTCCAACGGCACAGGTGCAGGTCCGTTTATAAAGAGATAATTTATCAGGTACACAACGTCAGAAACATTTATCACCCCATCGCCATTGGCATCTCCACGGAGGTAAGGCGGGGTGGGGGTTCTGGTGCAGGCATCGGGTGTCAGTGGTGCATCTTCTATGTTTCCTAAGCTATCTTCGGCTATGCTATAGAAACAATATGTATGGGCTAACTGTCCATGAAATGTGGCAAAGGTATCGCTGGTATCCGCAATCCAGATTTGGTAGGGTTCGCCATTATCGGAGACATAAACAATATAATCTTTAATCCCACAGCCAAAACCCAATGAGTCATCGCTTCCTCGCCAATTTACTTCAAAATCCAAAGAGACGACGGTATCCCAAAGTGGGGTTACTCGGCTGTTTGGAGGATACTCGTCCATCGTATTGATGATATAGCTTGAATCCATAGGGGCATACATCCAGGGATTGAAGTCAAATTGGATGCTTGCTCTGTTCTTTATCTGGGATCCGTGCTGGAGATACTGAGGAGCGATAGAGAATGTAAACCACCCTTCTCCAGTTGGAGGAAGGGTATCTGGAGGAAGCATAATACTGTCGCATTCCAAAGTGATAACACCGGTAACAGGATCGAAAGAAGTGGAGCATTTATCTGGATGGCTCATTGGACCAAATCGTAAAGAATTCCAATTCAGGTTTGGATCGAGCGTATCGACCACAACAATATTTATTGCTTCTGCTGTGGCAGTGGTGTCATTTTCAAAGAAGATAGTATAATGTAGTATCTGTCCTTCAGCAATATAACCCTTATCTCCCTTCCCCGTTGGTTGAACCATTTTATCATTCGGATCCCATGAACCGACCACCGGGTCTGAGACTTCGCTTGGATTGTTGGTCAAATCTACATCATCATCCGTCGTGGATATGTTTGAAGTGGCATGAAGGATTGTCCCTTGCGGAGTTGGCCCTGGTATGTAAACAGTGACTGACACATTTCCACTTTCTCCAGCCGCAAGCGAATCAAAATCCCACTGCACCTTATTCCCCGACAGATTTCCCGGTGGTGAACTGGAAACATAGTAAACCTGAGGAGGTAAAGTTTCTTCAACTGTAATATTTGATGCCTTGGCATTACCTATATTACTATAGTTTATACCATAATTCTTATTGAATCCTCTTCTGGCTTGTCCCCCACCAATCTGAGTCATAAGATCAACGCCCAAGATGATCTCCACTGAAGCTTCATCCTCGAAGTTTGCTGGATTCTTGACTTTCGCAGTTATTCTATATTTTCCGGGTGGAGCTTTTGAAAGTGGTATGGTCGTATTATATCGACCACTCTTAATCGAATTAGGTCCAACTGCTCTCCAGCTGGTATCGGGTTCAAAAAGATTACCAGCATCACTGAAGATAGGTTCGGATGCCCCTACTTTTATCATCTTAACCTCAAGCTGTGTCGTTGCAGGAAGGTATTCGCTGTGGAGCTCGATTCTCAAAGTGCAAGCTTCTGCCAGTTCATCGTTCGGTTGTGGCGAAGTTATTACCACATTGGGGCTAGAGTCTAAAAATTTAAGTATTGGAACAAAAGACTTAGTTGGTTCATCACCATGGCTGGATTTGATTTCTGCGGTTCCATTCGGCTTTTGAAGATATTGATAAAAGTCGTGACCCCCAGATTCTCCAATGCCAAGCTGGCTTTTTCTACTTACCACTCCATCATCAGGTCCAAATATCGGAGCGCTACTCCCATCAAGAATTCCAGCTATTGCGAAATATCTGATTTCGTCTTCGTACTGATCCCTTGCATACAAGTTATTGAAGAAAGTTGATCCTGGTGTCATATCATTCACGGCCTCGCCGTCAACATCGATTTTTTGCCAAAATTTACATATTAATATTATTCCCTTAGTTGGAACAGAGATCCAGCCCATTGGAGAAAATCCAAGGGCTGAACCAAAGGTTTTTTCCGACACCACAACTCCATTTGCTATTTGAGCCCACGTACTTCCCAAGTGGGGTGTTCCAGTAGTTATAATCTTATCCACCAATTGATAAGAGTTGGGATAATACGTCACGCACTCTCTACTTCCCAAACCACCCATACTATGAGCCACCACATTTACCTTCTGGGGTTGATATTCTTCCGAAATTGCGTCAAACTTGTTTAAAGTGCTTTCGATCTGTGCGCATGTCGCGTCACCCCATCCATTGGTTCCATCTATGGACCCGTTGGCTCCGGGGAAGGTCCGAAAATCGGGACAATGCGCATACCAGCTGACATTACCTGCGTAGTAGGGATCCATATATTCCCGGAATTTCTGCATGGTATTCTCCCAATCGTCTGGTTTCCCTGAGGCAAAACCGTGCAGGAAAAGAATTGGATTAGGTTTATACGCAATTGGGTTATCCCATTCAGCACTGATGTTTTTGGGAAGGGAAGGCATCTCTATTTCTTGATATGTGGTTTCAGGTTCCAACTCCATCTGTTTGATTTTAGTGGGATAGAAAACGCTGTCTGGTATTCCAACATTGATTTGAATGTTTGAAAGTTCTACCTGGGTTTCAAGAGTTTCAGAGGTATCCGCA
>Ga0315279_10003017_pt1 | contig 24219 bp, 23 predicted proteins | sample YL17G06_20_MG_FD_203694 | JGI IMG/M metagenome (GOLD analysis project Ga0315279, IMG submission 203694) | Sediment microbial communities from Yellowstone Lake, YNP, Wyoming, USA - YL17G06_20 | ecosystem: Environmental > Aquatic > Freshwater > Lake > Sediment | place: USA: Wyoming | collected...
GATAAGTCGACCTTGCCGAACAAGGTCTCAAGAGTCTCGTATCTCCTCATGACTCACCTCAGGAGAGAGATACGCGACTCACCTATTACAATCAAAAGAGGAATTTAGGAACAGGCATGCGCGCTAAGAGACTCGTGTGCGATCAGGAAACTGGCGCGTGCTCTGCCGTTGCGCACTAATTCTTTGAAGCTCGATTCTACGGTTCCGAGAGAAAACTGTAGATCAGACGATGAATTCTAAGCGGTTCTCTTCGCTCCGCAGTTCGGGCAAGCCGTGTCCGTTTGAGGCATGAGAGCTCCGCAGTATTTGCACGGTATCATCACTACTTCACGAATGACTTCCTTTTCTTTAATGATCGGTGCAGCGCTTGGCTGAGTGACCTGAATCTCCACTATCGGGCTCGTCACGTCTGGTCTCCCGTCAACAGCAATTATACCCTTAACGGTCCACGTGACCTTTGAGTCAATGCTTTTGAACGTGGGCCTGGCACCCGCTGGAATGTTTATCTTGCATGGAAAAGTCTGCGAGAAACCCTTCGTTATATCTATCGGCCCGCTGACCGTGGGTTTTCCAGAATAGAGCGTTGCCGATTCCTGAACCTCTTTCAGAACCTGACGATTCGTTGCCGGATCGTTCACATATTTGACTCTCTTCGCATCTTCAGCGCATTGAATTTCACACCTTATTTCAGTCGCATCAAACTCTTCATCTGAAGTGACACTCAACGTGCCTTCAGCATCTTCGCCTAAGCCAAAACTGTATCTAGTAAACAGTAAGGCAACTTTCGCGTTAGGCGCCGTCACTCTGTCCTTCAACTTCTTGAAAAACGACACGCAAACACCACCAAACCATGATTAATCTTCATTTATTATGACCTTATGACCTCACTTCTAAACAATGTGAATCTAAACTACTGATCACAATTAAACGTTTTCCGCGCCAAAACGAATTTCAGGAAGCTAGGAGGAGCACGATGTGCATATGCTCTTCCGTAGAGAACAGAAATTCCGCAATTCACCATAAATCAAAAGAGAGCGAGGAACCATGAGAGAGCAGAGAAGCATGCGGAATCCAAAAAAGTGTCTAACCATAGGTCTCAGAATCCCAACGGAGGAAGAAATTTTGGAGAATCCGAGACGAGCGAATTTCATGGGCGGCGGCTGGATTGACAGCCTAGATTCGAATACAATTAATCTTTACTGGCATAAACGACAGCATCATTTCACGATCTACAGCATACTTCAAGTGTTAGAGCATGAAACTCTTCACGTCGTCTTGGCTGTTATCTTCGATTTGGAGACATCAATGAAACTCGACAGCATCCACCGCTGTTCATGCATAAAGTTAACGGAAGACAGACTTGTCTTTGTAAATGAAATCCGAATAAACAGGTGGCAGTCTGCGCCATATATGGAAGAACCGACGCAGGATTTGTTGGATCACGAGCAAGTTCCTCGTCACACGAGGACTGTAGGATGACCTAGTTGGACGCTATATCATGGTTAAAACGCATTTCTGGAGGCAAAAATTATATGGCAAGCGTGTTTCAACAAGCACCAAGCAGTTAAGGGGAGATGAATGTCTTGAACATAATCGTTTGTGTAAAACAGGTCCCAGAAACAGCCGAAGCAGAACTGAAGATCGACGCTACCGGAAAAGCGATCCAAAAGACGGGCTTAGTCTACGATATCAACGAGTGGGATGACTACGCATTGGAGGAAGCAGTTCGTATCAAAGAGAAACAAGGCGGTACAGTGACAGCCATAACCATCGGCGCAGAAGACTCCGACAGCACACTCAGAAAATGCCTAGCCAGAGGAGCAGACAAAGCAATAAGACTCACTGACCCAAAGTTTGAAGGCTCAGACGGCTACGCAATTGCCAAGATCCTGCACAGCGTGATCAAAACCCTACCTTTCGACATCATACTAACCGGCATGCAGGCAGGCGACGACGGCAACGCAATGGTCGGCCCAATCCTCGCAGAGATGCTCAAGATCCCTCACGCAACGATGATTAAGAAGATGGAAATGGGCACAGGAACAGCCAAAGTCAACCGCGAACTCGAAGGCGGCCTAGAAGAACAGGTTGAAGTCAAGCTGCCAGCACTGTTCTCGGTACAGACAGGAATCAACGAACCACGATACGTCTCGATCATGGGCATCCGCAAGGCTATGCAAAAAGAAATCAGAGTCATGACCCTTCCAGACACGGGCTTAACCGAGAATGACGTCGGAACAGCAGGTTCATGGACAAGAATAGAGAAAATGTACGTTCCGCCTGTTGAGAAGCAAGCGCAATTCCTCAAAGGAGGCCCAGAAGAGGTGGCCACAAAAATCGCTGAAATCCTCAAGTCAAAGGGGTTGATCTAAAATGGCACAGATCTTCGTACTAGCTGAACACAGGCAAGGAGCGGTTAGAGACATAACATACGAAATGCTCACAAAAGCCCGAGAACTTGCGGGGAAAACAAACTCTGAAGTGACTGCGGTGTTCTTAGGCAAGGATGTCAAGGAACAAGGCAAAACCCTAACTGAATACGCGAAAAACGTTCTACTCATTCAAGATCCAAAACTCGAGAACTTCAATTCCGAAGCTTACAAGAGAGTCCTGACGAAGCTGATTGCTGAACACAAACCCTTGCTCGTCATGATCGGACACACCTCATATGGTATAGACCTAGCCCCGAGACTTGCAACCGCACTTGATTTGCCCCTCGCCACAGACTGCATAGACTTGGAATTTGAAAACGGAATATTGACTGTTACTCGCCAAATGTTCGGAGGCAAAGTAAACGTCAAGGCTACAACTCGAAAGGCAGAAACCCACCTCGCAACTGTTCGACAAGCAACGTTCGCCATCCAAAAACCAGCGCCACCAGCAACCGGACAGATTATTGAGATCCCATCACTTCTGACGGAAGAAATCACTGAAAAACGGTTCCTACAATACGTTCTACCTCCGCCGGGCGGAGTCGACATAACGGCAGCAGAAAAACTCGTGGGAGTAGGAAGAGGAATAAAAGACGTAGCCAACATGCCCCTTGTAGAAGAACTAGCCAAAACAGTGGGCGGTGTCCTGGCATGCTCACGTCCAATCGTCGATAGAGGCTGGCTTCCGACCGACCGTCAGGTGGGCACTTCGGGAAAAACCGTTAAACCAAAGCTCTACCTTGCCGTCGGAATAAGCGGTGCATTTCAGCACGTCTTAGGCATGAAAAGCGCAGACCTCATAATAGCCATAAACAAAGACCCCAAGGCACCGATCTTCAGCTTTGCCGATTACGGCGTCGTTGAAGATCTGTTCAAAATCGTGCCCGCACTAAAGAACAAGATATATGAACTTCAAACAAAGAAAACATGCCCCTAAGCAAGGAGATACACTAAGATGGATTTCAAACTAAACGATGAACAAAAAGAAATACAACGTGCGGTCCGCGAATTTTGCACAAAAGAATTCACACCAGAACTCGCCGTCGAACTCGACCAAAAAGAGGAGTTCCCAGCGACACTCTACAAGAAAGCTGCACAATTAGGCTTCATAAGCATGAGGATTCCCCAGGAATTCGATGGACAAGGTTACGGCGTCCTAGAAGACTGCATAGTAGTTGAGGAAATGTGCCGAGCCGACCCTGGCCTAGGAGTGGCCATATCACTCGGCAACCTGATGATTCCAGACGTATTACTGAAGCACGGAAACGAAGAACAAAAGAAAAAGTACATTCCACCGCTGGCGAAAGGCGAAAAAATCGCTGCTGCAGCATTTACTGAACCAGAGCACGGTAGCGACATCACACGCATGGATTCAACCGCTACGAAAGCTGGGAACGAGTGGGTGATCAATGGTGCGAAAGAATTCATAACTAACGCAACAACGGCCGATACCTTCATACTACTATGTCAATCAGACCTCAACGTTCAGCCTCCACATCGAGGTCAGAGCCTGTTCCTCGCGGAAAAAGGAATGTGCGGGCTTGAGGCAACAAAGCTGCATGGCAAAATGGGCATCAAACCGTGCGTCACAGGCTCGCTTGCAATGGGAGATCTCAGGGTGCCCGAGACCAACGTGGTAGGAGAAGTGGGCAAAGGCTTCTACTATACGCTTGAACTCTTCGACGGAACGCGCATAACGGTCGCAGCCCAGGCCGTGGGCATGGCTCAAGGAGCATTTGAGCGCGCGCTGACCTATGCTAAGACTAGAAAACAGTTCGGACAACCAATAATAAACTTCCAAGGCGTAAGCTTTAAACTTGCAGAGATGGCCATGAAAATAGAATCTGCACGTCTAATGACGTACAAAGCAGCATGGCTCTACGACAAAGAAAAGCCCAACCCAGTCGCTACATCGATGGCAAAGGCTCACGCAGGCCGCGTGGCAATGGAAGTCACAGACGAGGCGATTCAGATTTTCGGAGGTTACGGCTATCTAGCCGACTACCATGTAGAACGGTTCCACCGCTGCGCAAAAATAACAGAAATCTATGAAGGCACAAGCGAGATGCAAAAGTACACAATAGCAAACTACCTGATGAAACAACCATAAACAAGCTTTCCCTTTTTTCCATGATTTTTTTCCCAAACATGCCAAATAGATCATTCAAAAGCTTTATTACCATTCAAATCCACTTCTAAACCGTTAAAAAGGAGGAGAAATCTTGACAGCAGAAAAAATAAAGAAAGCGGCAGTCATAGGTTCCGGAGCAATGGGCCATGGAATAGCTCAGCTTCTGGCAGTAGCAGGAATTGAAGTCGCAATGGTGGATATAAACGACGAAATTCTTCAAAAAGGAAAAGAAAAGATCAAGTGGAGCTTGGACAAGTATGTGGAAAAGAGAAGAATCCGACAAGAGGAGGCAAGTGCAGCGCTCGCGAGAATCAGCACGACAACCAGCTACGAGAAAGGTGGGAAGGAAGTGGATTTCGCAATAGAAGCCTCTCCGGAGAACATGGAAATAAAGAAAAAGGTCTTCTCTAAGCTAGATGAAGTTAGTCCAGCACACGCGATACTTGCGTCTAACACGTCAACTTTGAGCATAACGGAAATGGGCAAGGCAACCAAACGCGCTGACAGAGTTGCAGGAATGCACTTCTTCAATCCCCCGCAGATGATGGCGCTGGTTGAAGTCATCAAAGGAGACAGTACAAGCCAAGAGACGGTGAACGCGCTCACAGACCTCTCTAAGAAACTAGGAAAAACCCCGGTGATAGTAAGAAAAGACGTGCGCGGTTTCATAGTAAACCGAGTGCTCGGAAACGTGACCAACGAAGCGTTCTGGGCTATCCAGCGCGGTGAAGCGACAAAAGAAGGAATCGACGCTTCAGTCAAGTACACAGGAGGATTCCCGATGGGGTGGTTTGAGCTTTCGGACTTTGTGGGCTTAGATATCTCCTATGAAGTTGGCAAAATATTGTACGAGGCCTATGGCGAGCGGTTTAAGCCATGCTCAGATGTGATTGAACCGCTCATAAAAGAACACAAATTCGGGCAGAAAACAGGCGTTGGGTTCTACGACTGGACGAAGGGAAGGCCGAAAATACCTTTCAACATGCTAGATGCGTATGACGTCGACAGGTCATGGGCAGTCGCGGTAAATGAAGCGTCATGGCTGATTCAGGATGATGCAGCAAACCCCGAAGACATCGACGTTGGGATGAAGCTGGGAACATACTGGCCTTCCGGGCCGTGCGAATACGGAGACCGAACAGGCCTAGACACTATGCTCAACAAACTAAAGGAACTGCACGCCAAGTATAACATGGAAATGTATAAGCCATGCCCGCTGCTTGAAGACTATGTCAGCAAGGGCTGGACAGGAAAGAAGGCTGGAAGGGGGTTCTACAAATGAAATTTGATTTAACCGAAGAGCAAATTCACATCAAAAACGCTGTCAAAGAGTTCTGTGAAAAAGAGTTCAAACCAGAAATGGCTTTAGAGCTGGACAAAAAAGAAGAATACCCGTTGGACCTCTACAAGGCAGCGGCCAAACTTGGCTTCACAAGTATGGCTCTCCCGGAAGAGTTTGGCGGACAGGGATGTGGCTTGGTGGAAACGTGCCTTGTAGTCGAAGAGATGTGTCGGGGCGACTCGTCACTAGGAGTTGCCATAATGAGCGGAATATTCGGCGGCGAATTCATCCTCAACCACGGAAGCAAGGAACAGAAAGAGAAGTATCTGCCTCCGCTGTGTAAGGGCGACTTCATTGGAGCAGCAGCATTCACCGAGCCGAACCTGAGTGGAAGCGACATAAATCGCATGGAAACGACCGCCACGAAATACGGAAACGAATGGTGGATAAACGGTCAGAAAACCTTTATCACAAACGCGACTTTGGCCGACTTTGTCGTTGTCCTCGTACAGACAGACTCTAAGATCAGACCTACGCACCGAGGTGAAACATTGTTTGTGGTTGACAAAGGGACACCTGGTCTCGAAGCCACAAAACTGCACAACAAGATGGGAATCCGAGCTTCCACGACTGGCGAACTCAACTTTGACAACGTAAAAGTGACGGACTGGAACATAGTCGGCGAACTAAACAAGGGTTTCTACTACTCGATGGAATTCTTCGACGTAACGCGAGTAGGCGTTGCGGCCCAAGCCGTAGGAATGGCACAAGGAGCTTGGGAGATAGCGTTCAAATATGCAAAACAACGCGAAGCCTTCGGAGCGCCAATAATACAACATGAGGCAATAGGAATGACATTGGCTGAGATGGCGACAAAGATCGAAGCTGCGAGACTGCTCACTTACAAAGCCGCTACTCTCGTTGACGAAAAGAAGTTGGATGCTATGGCAACAGCCATGGCGAAATATTACGCAGGACATGTTGCAATGGAGGTCACGAACGCTGCAATCCAAACCATGGGAGGCTACGGATACTTTGGCGAGTACAGGGTTGAAAAATACCATAGAGATGCCAAGATAACCGAAATCTATGAGGGGACATCTGAGATTCAGAGGCTACAAGTACTCAAATATCTCCTCAGCAAATACTAGAAAGAGCACGAAAAAATCATATATGTACGTAAGACAAACATGATGGTTGGTGATGTATTGTGAGTAAGACATATGAAACCATAAAATTGGAAAAAGAGCAAAGCACGCTATGGATAATACTCAACAGACCGCATCGACTCAACGCTTTCAACGATGTCTTAATTGGAGAGCTTGCAGACATGCTCGACACCGCGGAGAACGACCCCAGCGTGAGGTGCGTCGTGATAACAGGGGACGGCGACCGAGCCTTCAGTGCAGGCGCAGACGTAACAATGTTTCCAAAAGCGACCCCAATAAGTAGCGAAATAGGTTCAAGAGCTGGACAAAAAACTTTCAGCAAAATAGAAGAGATGTCCAAGCCCGTCATAGCAGCAATCAACGGCTACGCCCTTGGGGGCGGCTTAGAACTAGCTCTAGCCTGCGACTTCAGAGTAGCTGCAGAACACGCTGAACTCGGAAGCCCCGAAATTCTCCTCGGCCTAATACCAGGCTGGGGCGGAACCCAAAGACTAGCCAGGCTCATAGGCTTGGCGAGGGCAAAGGAACTCGTAATGTTTGGAAACAGGCTGAAGGCCGAAGAAGCGCTGAGAATAGGGTTAGTGAACAAGGTAGTGCACTACGAGAAACTAAGGGACGAAGTCCGAGAGATGGCCAAGAAACTGTCTGAAGGTCCTCCGTTGGCTCTAAAATTCGCAAAGCAAGTTCTGAACTTTGGAACACAGGTACCTTTAGATGAAGGACTGCGACTGGAAGCAGCAATGAACGGATTGCTGTTTGCTACCCAAGACCTCAAGGAAGGCGTAGAAGCCTTAATGGGGAAGAGAAAAGCAGAGTTCAAAGGAAAATAGCCAAGATCCCCTTTTCTTTATTTGAAGCAAAAAGATGTATGAAGAGAGTGCATTCGACATGAGAAAAGTAGCGATCATAGGAGTTGGTAACTCTAAATTCGGCGTTAGAAACGATGTGAACGTCACAGAATTAGCCTTTGAGGCGGTAAAGCCTTCACTCGAAGACGCTGGTGTAGCTGCAAAAGAAATAGAGTTCATGGCCTTAGGAACTGTCGGAGCTGGTGCGTGGTACGAGGAACCATTGCCAGCAGTAGTCGTAGCGGAATATTGTGGACTGACAGGAGCAGGTTTAGCCCGATGTGAAGCTGCATGCGCCAGCGGCAGCGCAGCATTTCTCATGGCTTATTCTGGAGTGGCCAGCGGTCAAATGGACATCGCAGCTGCAGTCGGCCTTGAAAAAATGAGGGAAGTTGACACGCCGACAGCTGTAGAATTGATCGGAAGAGGTGGATACTATCTCTGGGAGTTCCACAACTTTGGACTAACCTTTCCAGGATACTACGCGTTACACGCTACGGCCCACATGGCCAAATATGGAACAACGGAGGAAGACTTGGCAATGGTTGCGGTCAAGAACCACAAGAACGCCACGATGAATCCTATCGCCCACCTACGGAACAAAATCACAGTAGATGACGTACTCTCATCCATGGTCATAGCTTCCCCACTAAAACTGTATGACTGTTGCCCCTTGACAGATGGTGCCTCCTCAATCATATTAGCCTCCGAAGAAAAGGCCAAGGAACTAAAAGTCGACACCCCGATATGGGTTGCGGGGATAGGCTACTCCTCTGGAAGCGCTAATCTGAGCAAGAGACCGAGCTATTCCAGCTTGGAAGCAAGCGTGATTGCGGGTCAAATGGCATACAAAACTGCGGGTGTAACGCCGGATCAAGTAGATGTAGCGGAGGTTCACGACTGCTTCACGATAGCAGAGATACTGGCATATGAAGATCTGGGCTTCTGCAAGAAAGGTGAAGGACCCAAGCTTGTTCGCGAGGGACAAACGGAGATAGGTGGAAAGATACCCGTCAACGCTGATGGAGGGCTTAAGGCAAAGGGACACCCAATAGGCGCCACAGGATGCTCAATGATATACGAGCTAACCAAGCAGCTGAGAGAAGAAGCTGTTGAGAGAGGAAGGCAAGTTCCAATGAAAAACTACGTCGCACTCGCACATAACGTAGGCGGAACTGGGCACTACTGCTACGTAACCATATTGAAGAGGTGAGATTGCACATGTCTCGAGCGTCCATGCCAACGATTAAGACTCGACCCATAACGCTAGCACAAGAAATACCCATAAGCAAAACTTTGAAGTTTTGGGACGGCCTGAAGGAAGGAAAAGTTTACGGAACCAAATGTCTAAAATGTGGAAAGCTGTATTTTCCGCCTGCGGCCGACTGCGGAAACTGCTCCTCATCTGAAGTGGAATGGGTTGAACTGAGCAACGAAGCAGAAATAGAGACCTACACCTACATAGTTGTCAGACCAAGTTCATTCCAAAACTACAAACCTTATACTGTTGCAATTGGGAGACTGAAGGAAGGCGTAAGAGTGCTCGCATGGCTAACTGGCCTTAAGCTTTCAGAGATTAAGACAGGCATAAAAGTCAAACTGATTGCCAAAGTCAATCAAGACGGGACACCAACGTACGAGTTTGTCCCGTTTTGAAGCTTCCAAGACTCTCCAATGAAATCCGTTTTCCTTCCATTTTTCTGTTTCTATGAATTGTTTCCATGCTGTTGATTACCCTTTTCCTTATAGGCACGATCTGCTGACTATCATAGACCAAGGTTCTCAGAAGAGTGCTTCAAGAAGAGGAGAGAAGAAAGGGCGTAAAGACCTAGGCCAATAACTTAGCTTCTATCGTTAGACTTGAAATTTGCCTTCTCCTAGATACTGCATCCCGCGTTAGCTGGATCATTGCAAGAGCCGGAACAGTAACTTCGTTTGTCCTGAACCTATATGTCCTTGAACCTCAAAAGATAAGCTTGCCGTCTCCAAAACGCTTAATAAGAAAGTGAACAAGCTGTCGTTTATGCTCAGAATTGGCGTAGTAGGACCCACTTTTCCTCCTGTTGAGAGTATAGCGCGGGTGGCGAGGAGCATTGAGGAGAAGGGGTATGACTCCATGTGGTTCCCAGACCATTTGATGGGTTGGTTTCCTCAGACTATATGGACACCTGAAATCGTTGGTCTACTTGCAACGTATAGCCCCCACACCTTCTTCGAGACAACACTTTCTATTGCTGTTGCAGCCTCGTCGACTAAGAAAATAAGGATTGGAAGCGCTGTAACTGAAGCCTTGAGGCATCATCCCGCGATGCTTGCCCAGAGCTACGCCACGTTGGAACACATAACCAATAGCAGAGTAGTTCTCGGCATCGGTGCCGGAGAGCTTGAGAACGTCGAGCCTTATGGTTTGAAGTATGAAAAGATAGTAAGCCGAATGGAGGAAGCGCTCCAAGTGATAAAGCTCCTCTGGGGCTCAAAAAGGGATGAACTGATAAACTATGATGGAAAATTCTTCAAATTGAAGGACGCGGTCTTTGAACTTCCCCCGCTACGAAGCAGACCACCAATCTGGATAGGCGGAGCTGGAGAGAGAATGTGCAAGATTGCCGCGAGGTATGCTGATGGCTGGATACCATTTACCTTAATCGTCGATGAGTATCGGGACAGGCTTAAAATCATTAAGGAGGAGTGCAGTAGGATCGGCAGAGATTTCGACAAAATAGAGAAGGCAGTGCATCTGAATCTAATAATCGATGAACGTAGAGAAGAATGCTTGAGGATAATGGAAGTCCCGCTCATCAAAGCCGGAGCCTTGCTATTTCCGCCAACCGTCTACAACAAACTCGGTTACAAGCACCCGCTTGGAGAGGATTTCTACGCTCTCACCGATTATGTTCCGGCAAAGTATACAAGGGAGGAGGCTATGAAGGCCATAGAAAGTGTTCCACGTGAAGTCGTTCAGGAGAGCGTTCTGTGGGGAAGTGTAGAAGATGTAATCGATAAACTGGACAAATATAGAAAAGCCGGGCTCCAAACAGTTGTCTTTTGGAATCTCACGTTTCTGGGTGATGCCACCAAAGTTAAGAGCTCTTATTCATGCATTGACCAACTTGTGAGTCACTTTAAGGAAGAATAATAATCCGCGCCTGCTTGACTTGAAAGAACCAAAGAGACAATGTGGATCCTGAACAGGTTGAAAGAATGAAGCCAACCTTGCTTTTCATCCACGGGGCTGCAGGAAATCACAGAGTTTGGGAATATCAATTGAAGTTCTTCGATAACGCAACTGCTATTGATCTTGCAGGTCACGATGGTGGAGTGGGAAAAAGTACTATTGATGAGTATGTTGAAGAGGTGAAAAGATTCTGTGATGAAAAAAGCTTGGGAAACATCGTGATGATTGGTCATTCCATGGGTGGTGCTATAGCTCAAAAATTCGCCCTTGATCATCCAGAATATTTGAAAGCGATTGTTTTGGTTTGCACAGGAGCGAAGCTAAAGGTTAAAACGATCATTTTCGATGCAATAAAAAAGGATTATGCTCAGGCAGTAGAATTGGCAACAGAGTTTGCTTTCTCCTGCAAAACACCAAGTGAGATCAAAAAGAGAGCTGCTAAGGAGATGATGAAGATAAGCTCAGAAGTGACCTACGGTGATTTCGAGGCATGTGACAAATTCAACATCATGAACAGACTAAAAGAAATAGAACCACCTACACTCATAATCTGCGGGTCGGAAGACCAACTGATACCCGTTAAGTACTCAGAATATTTGAAAGACAATATTCCAAACTCAAGACTTGAAGTGATAGCTGATGCTGGTCATATGGTGATGCTGGAAAGGCCCAAGGAGTTCAACGGAATATTGCAAAAATTCATCAAAGAAATGAGTCTTTCTTGAAAGCTATCGCGAAAAATGCAAAAGAAATACGCGCAGATACAGGGAAGCGCGCGCTTTTAGCATCTTTGTGTAAACCGCGGAATGATTTCTCTGGAGTACAACTCTACGACTCGGCGAGGATCTGGTCCTATGTTGATAAGTATTAAGTGTTTCACTCCTGCCTTCACGTACTCGTCTATCTTGTCTATGCAATCTTCAATGGTTCCAACGATCGAAAATTCGATAGCTGCCTCTTTGGGAATCGATTCTCCATACTCTAGGAATTTGTGCAACCATTCGGAATTTGGAGAGGCCTTGAAATAGGAAATTGATCGAAGCTCCTGCGGCAGATCAATGTTGTAGCCTGCTTCTGCTAGTATTTCCGGTGATGGGATCACCTGAGCCTTCATAGCGTCGAGTTGCTTGTATGCATCCTCAGCCTTTTCAGTAATTGACGTGTATAGATACACTCCAGTGTCTATGCTGTCGAGAGACCTGCCTGATTTGTTTGCCCCTTCCTTGACAAGTTCTAGACGCTTCTTGTACAGTCTCGGAGAAAGTGGAATTGAAATCCAGCCTTCCGCCATTTCACCAGTTAGTCGGAGGGTGCGCGGATTGTTTGCACCAAAATAAATCGGCACCTTACCTTTGACAGGCTTGATTTGCAGAAAAGCGTCTTTCAACTTCCAGAATCGTCCGTCATAAGTTAATACCTCGCCAGACCAAAGCTTACGCATAATTGTGACAGCTTCAACCAGCTTCGAAACCGGAGTTCTCCATTCAATTCCAAACGGGTCCAAGTTCATTGCTTCTCCAGCGCCGAGCCCAAGTATTACACGACCGCCTGATATTCGATCTACAGTTGCAATTTTCTGGGCGAAAACCGCAGGATGGTGTCTATGAGGGTCACTGACACACGTCCCCAAAACTGCCTTTTCTGTCGCTACAGCGGTGGCAGCTAGTATAGACCATGCTTCCGGGACAGTCCCAGGGGGCATGAACAGAAGGTGATCTGGAAACCAGATCGAATCGAAACCTGCTTCTTCATTGACCTTTGCTACTCTGAACAGTTTCTCCACAGGCGTGGCTGGAATAGGCATAAAACAGCCAAATCGAATCCTCTTTTCAAAAGATTCCATCGACAATACCAGCAGATAATAATATTATGTTCTCTTTTTATTTCTAGTTTGCCGCGCTGATCCTGCAAAATACTATCCTCTCTTCACCGAACAACATTGGCTATTGATCAGCCTGAATGCGTCGATAATCTTGACAGTTTTCTGCAGTCTTAGGTTGCTTGTAGACACATGATTTTTATGCAAGCTTTAACTTCATTTTGACATGTGCAGACACCAAGTAATCTGCGTGAATTAGTCAGCAATCCCTCAGCAATATTGAGCCGGTACAGAGATTCCGGAGTCAAAGTTGTTGGTTACACGTGCAGCTATGTTCCTGAGGAAATCATAATCTCGGCTGGACTCCAGCCGTATAGGATATCAGACATCGGGGCGAATGCAAGTGCGCTCGTGCCAAACTTTGTGTGCCGCTTCGCAAGTGGCGTGCTGGAAAATATGCTCAAATTTGAAGACTTGTTTAGCGCGTTTGTAATTGCACACACGTGTGATCCAATGTGGAGACTTTACGATGTTTTGAAGAAAAAAACCAGTAAGCCTTTGTTTTTCTTGAGAGTACCGCATGATATAGAGAATGAGTTATCACTCAATTTCTTTGAAAAAGAACTCATCAGGTTCAAGAGATTTTTCGAGGGAAATTTCGGAATAAAGATCGACGCAACTTCATTGTCCAATTCTATAGAATTGTGCAATGATAATAGAAGTCTACTCAAGAGTATTTACATGTCGAACAGTGGCGGCAGATACGGAATCAGTGCATCTGAGCGTTTTCCCTTTGTCCTTTCCAGCATGTGGATGCCTAAACAAGAAATCAACGCACAAATCAGAGCATATGACTTCAGTGATAGCAAGGCTCATCGCAACGTGAGGTTGCATCTTAATGGAACAGCGATTTATGATCTTGATCTGATAAAGATGATTGAAGAATCCGGCGGATTCATTGCTTCTGATGACCTGTGCACAGGCTCGAGATACTTTTGGAGTAATGTTGAGAAATCTGAAGAGCCGATTTCATCTTTGGCGCATAGATACTTTAAGAGAAATCCATGCCCTTCCCACGGACCTCTTGAAGACAGGCTTGAATACGTAAACCTAATGCTCAGAGAATTCAAGGCACAAGGCCTAGTGGTTCTCACAGGTCGGTTCTGCGACCCGATCTTATATGACAGTGTCCATATTAGAAACATGCTCGCAAAATCCGGCGTTCCCGCATTGGTCATAGATTACGAAAACTCAATTCAAGAGGTTGCTAGGATCAAAACTCGAGTTGAAGCCTTCATGGAAACTCTAGGTGCTTGAGATGACTGTGCAAAAAGAGAGGAGTCGTGTTCTTCAAACAACGAAAAAGATAAACGAACTTATAATCGAACATTTTTCGAAGGCTTGGGACGTAAAGAGTCAAGGCAAACCTATCTCATGGGTAACCGTGTTCACGCCTGTGGAACTATTGTACGCTATGGGTGTCTATCCCATTTCTCCCGAACACTTCGGTGCCATGTGCAGTGCGCGCGGCGTAGCACTAGACTACTTTGAACACGCTGAAAAAAGCGGCTATTCCCAAAGTCTCTGCTCATATAGCAGGTGCTGTCTAGGCTACGTCACCAGTGGAATGAGTGGACTCATGCCTCCTCCAGACATTCTGATAACTTTCCGGAATTCATGTGACGTCTACGTCAAATGGTGGCAAAGTCTTCACTCTCACCTTGGAACGCAATTGTTTGTCGGCGAGGCCCCTTATGTCTTGTCTGAGGATGACATGGATAATTATGTTCTTGACTATGTCGTCAAACAACTAGAGCAACTCGTGAAGATGGTTGAGCAGAAGTTTTCGCTGAAACTTGACATGGAAAGGCTTGTGGAAATCGTAAAGCTTTCCGACAAAGCTAGCGAGCTGTGGCTTGAAATACTGAAGCTTAGAAGGTTTAGACCATGTCCATTAGGAGGAAGAGACTCAGCCTCAGACATTTTTCCGCTCGTAGTTATGCAAGGAACAGACGAAGCTGTGAAATTCTATGAAGAGCTTCTGAGAGAGGTCAAAGAAAAAGTCAATAGTGGACAAGGAATAGTAGAGAATGAAAGGTTTAGGCTCCTGTTCGACGGAATATGGCTTTGGCACGCGTTTGATCTCATAAAGTACTTCGAAGATAAGAGAGCAGTTTTCGTTCATGAACCTTACAGCGAGGCATGGGCTTGTAGACTTGATGCATCCAAGCCAATGGAAAGTATTGCCAGAAAGATTCTCACAATGGGTTTAAATGTCGACATAGATTTGCGAATTGAAAGCTTCTTGAAAAGCATCAGCGAGTATCAAATAGATGGAGCAGTTCTGTTTTCCAACAGAAGCTGCAAATCATGGTCGGCTCCACAGCTCGTAACTGCCGACATTCTGCGCGAGCAACTCGGCATTCCCAGCCTTCTGTTTGAGGCCGACATGGCTGATCCGAGACAATATGCTGAAGCCCAAATCAAAAGCAGAATTGACGCGTTTCTAGAGGTTCTAGGAGAAAGATAATGTACATAGGCATAGACGCTGGGGCCTCTGCAACAAAAGCTGTGATAGTCAACGAAAAAGGTGAAATTGCATCATTTGCCATGGTCCCATCAGGAATAGACTTCAAAGTCTCGTCTGAAACAGCTCTGAGAAAATCGCTTAGAATGTGTAACCTCGACTTGAAAGACATGACGTACACTGTCTCGACTGGTTACGGACGAGAGCTCGTGAACGCGAAATCAACATCATCCGAGATAGTGTGCATTTCACGCGGTGTTTTCAGACTTTTTCCATCAGTAAGAACTATCGTAGATGTGGGCGGCCAGGACTCCAAGGCTATCAGAATCGCCGAAAACGGAAGGGTCTCAGATTTTGTCATGAACGACAAGTGTGCTGCAGGAACCGGAAGATTCCTCGAAGCCATGTCACGTATACTTGGAAAACCCATAGACGAGTTAGGGAAATTGCATTTCAAGTCCTCAACACCGGTCAAAATAAGCAGCACCTGCACAGTTTTTGCGGAGTCGGAAGTGATATCTCAGATCAGTCAGGGAGCCAGAATTGAAGACGTGATAGCCGGTCTTCACGAAGCAATAGCCGAAAGAATCTGCAGCATGTCCAGCAGAATAGGACTAGAGAAAGACGTCGCCTTCACCGGAGGAGTAGCAAAAAACAAGGGATTCGTCGATTCCCTGAGCAAGAAAATCAAGGTGACACCAATATTGCCGGAGGAGCCTCAAATGATCTGCGCCTACGGAGCGGCACTTGCAGCAATCAAAAGACATCAAGAGAGTATCGATCATTCGAGCCTTTAGTCCTTGGTGCTGGCGTCATAGAAATAAACCTGATCAACGTTTACCCTCGTTGCCAAGCCTTTTTGTTCAAGAAAGCTCAAATGCGCCACTGTTTCTCCGAGAGCCAGATATTTTTGAAAAGGAGGGAATTTCTCCCAGGACTTGTAGTGAACATTCCAATGCATTCTAGAGGTCAACGCATACGCTGTCAGTCTTTCTGATTTGAGGCCATTCATGATTTCGTTCAATCTTTGTTTGTGATGATCTTCGAGTTGTTTGATTCTTTCCCGATGGTTCTTGAAGATTTCTTCATGAGCCGGCAGGACTACGTCAACATCGAGTTTTTCCACCTTCTTGAGACTATGAAGATAATCTCCAAGTGGATCAGTGTTTTCAATGAATTGAGCCACGTGTGGGGTGATTGTTGGCAAAAGATGATCACCAGAAAACAGAATTTTCAGCGAAGGCTCGTACAGGCATATGTGACCTGGAGAATGACCCGGGGTCCACAGGACTTGAAAATTGTAATTGCCAACCGAGATCCCTTGGCCCTCATCTATTGGAAGCGCCTCTCTTGCTAGTTCTCGATAGGCTTCTTGGCTGAAGAAAGCCGGATGAAACTTTTCTAGATTGGTTGCGATCAAAGGAGGAACGCCGCTAACTTTGAGAAAAGTTATCATGTTTTGTTTGTAGTGTTCAAATTGCTTTAACATCATCTTTGACAGTTCGGCTTCGACTCGATGTATTGAAAGTCTTGTGTTCTTTGCAGCTTTTCTGAGGCGCGGAATCAAGCCTATATGGTCCACGTGGAAGTGAGTTAGCAGGATGTCAGTCAACTCTTTAGGCTTCAAGTTGGACTCGGAAAGCCCAAGACAAAGTGACTGGTATGCTTCAGGGAAATCCAGTCCGGTATCAATCAGCAGGTTTTTTCCATCCGACTTTATCAAGTAGGAATTTAGATGACCAAGCGGGTTGTGAGGTAATGGCACTCTTATCTGGAAAATGGCCGGGAAAACCTCGTTAGTGATGGACAACGCCTCCGTTCTGATTTGATGTTCGCGGGAAAAACACCGTAGTTTCATGCATGCAAATCAGATGCCAAGTTGAGAATTCTAGCCGCATTTAAACCAAGGATGTTCTTCTTTTCGTCTTCATTCAAATATCGACAAGCTCTGATCACGTTTACTTCGTACTCCATACTGCTTCCCCAAACAACAGGGTAATCAGAGCCGTAAAGAAGTCTATCAAAGCCCACTTCTTCACTTATTCTTTTCAGATTTTTTTCTGAGTAGACGAAGCCGGAAACTGCCGCGGAATCGAAATAAACGTTATCAAAATTCCTTCCTAACTCTATTGCTTCTTCAAACCATATTCCAGGTTTGTGCGCACTGTAGCTTCCAAAGTGAGCTAGAACAATAGTTGGCGCGTAACTTTCCAAAATAGATTTTAAGTGTTTCGGGTTGGCATCCTCAGAAAGCTCTGGGATCTCCCAGGGTCCAGGGTCGCAACCAGTATGATAAAGAAGAACTTTCCTGTTTTTTTCACAGTATTCACAAATTCTCTCAAAGTTTTTGTTTTTGATCGGGGAGAAGAGTTGAAGAGTCGGCAGCATCTTTATCCCCTTCAGACCGAGACTGCTTATCTCGTTGAGCTTTGCTTCCACATATTCTACATCTTTGTTTGGGTTGACGGAGCCAAATCCAATGAACTTATCGGGGTTTCTCTTGACCATATATGCAATCTCTTGGTTTGAGCTCTTAAGCTCAGGATAATAGTTGATTAATTCTTGGAAAAACCGTTTTATCTCGTCCTCTATGGGCATAGATCGTGAGGTTCGAAAGTTTGAGAGCGATTCCAAATGACGTTGCCTTAGTCTACTTTTGATCTCCGGTTTTTCTATGTCCGATGGATCTGCATCTACTCCCAGCAAAACTGCATAGTCTGCATCAGCTTTTTTCATTTCGTCTAGAATCTCCGTTTTATGAACAAAAGGGTGAACATGAATGTCTATGATCAACTCTCATCACCTCACTTCTTTGTAGTGCTCGCGGAGCCAGAGGTTCTCTCCTTTGCATGCTTTGTGGATCGTTGCTTCAAATTGATAATTCCTGCAGGTTGCTTCATGTTCATGTCATGGCCCCCGCGCGCGGGCAGCTATCTTCATCATTATTCTGAAATCAACCTTCATCTTCTCTATAAAGATTGCAGATTCCTCAGTCGTGTGCGGACAGCTGCTGTCAACGATCAACCCTTTGCAATCATAAGAGGTTACTACGCTAAATCACAGGAAAAATGCTGTGATATTTCCAAAAATACGAACATTTGAAGTGAATGAGAACTAACGCTAAGAAAAGCCGCTTTGCGTTAATGGAGAAACATGATACGGGAAACGTGACAAAGAAAGAGGGTATTCTTTGTGACTTAAATCTCGATTTTCAACTTTCTTTCTCGATGATGGTTGCTATTCCTTGTCCTCCGCCGATGCATGCGTTTGCTAGCCCGTATCTGCCGCCCTCAGCTTCTAATATCCTTGCTAGAGTTCCAACGAGTCTCGCACCCGTTGCGCCCAAGGGATGGCCAATGGCTACACCTCCTCCCTTCACGTTGACCTTGTTGGGGTCGATTCCAAGTTCTTTTATGCACCAAAGAGTGACAATTGCAAATGCTTCATTGATCTCCCAGAAGTCAACGTCTTTGACGCTTAGTCCAGCATGTTTGAGTGCCGCTTTGCTTGCTGGGACGGGGCCTTTGCCCATCACGGCGGGAGGGACTGCTGCCCATCCCATTGATTTGATGGTTCCCAGAGAAGTCAATCCGAGTGATTTGGCCTTCTCCTCTGAAGCGAGCATGATGCACGAGGCACCTGCATTTAGAGGAGAAGAATTTCCAGCTGTTATCTTTCCTCCCTGCATAAACGCTGGTGGGAGATTCGTGATTCTTTCAAGGGACGTGTCAGCTCGAATACTCAAGTCTTTGTCAATGGTTTCTGCGGTTCCATCTGGGTGTGTGATGGTTATTGGCATTATCTCACCGTTGAAGAATCCTTCTTTCTGAGCTTTTGCCGCTAGCTGGTGGCTTCTCAAAGACCAACGATCCATGTCTTCTTTGGTCATGCCATATTTTTCTGCTCCTTCTTTGAACAGTTTTTCTGCTGTCAGTCCCATTACGAAACCTGTCTTCATTTCGTATTTTTGGTATTCTTCTTTTTCGATGAGATCCATGGGGGGACTGATATGTGGGTTGTCGCCCATCGGGATGTGGGTCATGTGTTCCATTCCACATGCGATCACGAGATCTGAATTTCCTGTCATTATTTCCATGGCACCAAGGTGCACTGCGTTCATCGAAGATCCACACTGTCTGTCTACAAAGACAGCTGGAACTTCAACTGGAAGTTTGGCCAGCATTACTATTGATCGCCCTCCGTAGGTCCACTGCTCCCAAACAGGGAAAGCCGATGAGGCAACTACTTCGCTGATTTCGGAAGCATTAATATGTGTTCTCTCCACGATTTTCTCAATGAGCGTTCCGGCCACGTGATCCATCCTCAACGGGTTAAATTTGTCCTTTTCAGGTTCTTGTGGTCTAGATCTAGAAAAGGGAGATCTGAGATAGTCGACTATCACCACTTTTCTCATCAAATTCCTCTGACAACATTGGAGTGTGCAATCACTGTTATGGAGATATTTTAATTTTCCTATTCCATTCTTGAACGCGTTTCATTCTTGCCATTTAGTTTACCCATTTGGGTGGCGCTCTCAAGTTTTTGTGGCTCTTGTTGTCGTCGATGTCGTTTCAAAATACAATAATTATCTCGTCAAAAGAAGAAAAAGGCTTAAATTTTTTAGCACTTATTCCAATGGAGAGGAGTATTTGAAAATGGGAAGGGTGACAGAAGGCTATAAGGATCTGACCAAAAAGGTCAATGAAGTTGCCGAGGCAAAGAGTCTCATGGTGGGATGGGACAAGGTCGTACAGTTTGCAGTGGCGGGTGAAGGAGACTTCTACATCAAGTTCGAGAACGGCGTGGCAACATTCCATGAGGGAAAGCATGAAAAACCTGATGCGACCTTGAAGGGACCAGAAGAAGTTTTCTACAAGATGCTAACGCGAGAACTTGACCTAACAAGAGCATACTTTGCTAGACAATATACTATAGAGGGCTCTATGTCTGACGCCATGAAGTATGGACGTATTGGAACAGCAGTAGCTAAAGCAACTTGAGCCCACTTTGCATTTGGCAATATTCCATTTTTCTTTTTGATTTTCCATGGGAATCTAGCGATTTTTTTGGTTTTTTTCCTTGACGCGCAATATCTTCTAAACCATTATGCCTTTGTTTCATTGATCGAAGGGTTAAGTCTCATTGAGTACTGGAATGCTTCTCAGGTTTCCTCTTCTTCTTCTCGAATGCTTAGACTGCCGTAGACTGCAACTATTGCTGCTATGGGGAAGTCTACTAGAAGTAGTGCTAACGAAATCTGGGGCATGTTTAGAAACACGGCAAAGATCACTGAAAGTAGGAGAACTGTCATAAATAGAGCTAAGAAGCAAAGTTGGAACAGTCTCATCCTACGCAACCTTTTCACCGTCTAGTTTTTTTGAGATAATAAAATGGCTCTGATATATAAAGCGCGCGCGCTCTATGGATCACCGTTGGGTGCGTGCCTCAAGGTTAAGGTGACGCCTGTATTTGTCACATGATTATGTGGAAAAAAAGGCGTGTTTTTTGCTGACTCATTGAGACTCGCCCATTCACTCAATTACTAGCTTGTTGTGTAACATTCGTTCACAATCCTTTTAAGATAGGACATGTAGACATTACATGTCGTTAACGGAAGGAGAAAGGAAAATGAAAGAAAGAGTCTATCTAGCAATAGCTTTCGTGGGGCTTATCGTCATATCAATGTTTGGTGCTCTGACAACAAAAGCGGCGTTTAAAGGAACAATAACGGTCGGTATCATAGGTCCTGTCGGGTTGCCACACTGGGATCCTGCTGGGATGAAGCCAGCGAGTGAGATGGCGGCGGATGAGATCAACGCTGCGGGTGGCATTGCTTTGGCTGATGGTAATTATCAGGTCGTGCTGAAGTTTGGAGATGAGCATGCCTATCCATCTCCAGATCCTGTTGCGGCGGCAGCCGAAGTGGAAAGACTCATTACGGTTGAGGGGTGCGAGTATATCATAGGGGGCTTTAGATCTGAAGTCACCGGTGCAATGATTGAAATGGCAATGGACTATAAAATACCCTTCATCATCAATGGAGCAGCTACCAATGAATTTATGTCGACAACTGTTAACAAAACAGATCCTGTTAAGTACGAAAGATACAAGTACCTTTTTAGAGTGAACCCTACCAACGGAACTACCCTTGTTACTGCAATAGCAAGCGCTGCCCAATATGTAATAGGGAGACGGTTGTTGCCCTTATATGGACACGTACTGCAAGGTATGACCGTTCCCCAAGTTAAGGTCGCCGTGCTTGCAGAAGATCTTTTGTGGACCAATGTAATCTACTACTATTTGACGAATAAAAATATTTATCCAGCGATATTGGGCGCATATGCTAACGTCACATACCAAGGCCGAATACCAGACGGCACCACTGACTGCAGTACATGGTTGCAAGCTGTCAAAGATTCCGGGGCTCGCCTCCTTGTTCACGTATTCTCAGGGGTCACAGGAGATCCTTTGATCGCGCAATGGCGTTCTATGAATGTTACTGCCTTACCACTTGGCATCAACGTAATGGGACAGTTACAGACGCATTGGAACACCACTGACGGAAGCTGCGATTACGAGATGTTTACCAACTACCTCGGAACAAGAACCGTCGCAATTCCAGGCGTGACAGACGTGTTCTGGGACAACTTCGTCAAAAAGACGGGCGCGTGGCCGATATACACCGCAGCTGGCGCTTATGATGGATTGTATTTGTTGAAAGACGGTCTTGAGGGCGTTGGATCAAAAGACAAGAATCAACTCGTGGCTTACTTTGAAGACCCAGGATTTGTGATAGCAACGGCTGCAGGCCTAGGCAATTTCAAGTTCGACAACACTCACGATGTCTTCTCTCCAGAATCCGGTGTCAACTGGACGGGAGGCTACTTAAGAACTATGGTCGTGCAGTGGCAGAGCGCGAGAATGGAGATAATAACCCCAGTGGACAAGATCTACTCGAAAAGAATTGCTATTCCTACTTGGATGTACCCGCTGAAAGCGGACATAACTTACAACGGTGTAGTCGACATCTTAGACATATTTGCATGCGCCAAGGCTTTCGGATCCAAGCCTGGTAACGCAAGGTGGGACAAGGAATCAGACGTCACCCTCGACGGAGAAGTGAACATCCTCGACATATTTGCGGTAGCAAGAGACTTTGGCAAAAAGGTTACTCTTCCTCTCCCATAGGCGCGCGCGGCCTGTATCGAGAGACCTCAACCATCATCCTTTTTCTATTTATGTACACTAGCCGAAAAGTTGATAACGGGAAACGTTTTATAGTGTCCGTCTGCTAGATAATCCCTTCTCAGAATCTTGGTGATCCGTGTTGATCGAGCAGATCATCGTACAAGGCGCGATTTCAGGCGGGGTGTATGCGCTGCTGGCTCTGGGGTTCACCTTGGTTTATGGAGTATCCGGTGTGGTGAATCTTGCCCACGGTTCCTATTACATGCTTGCAGCTTACATGTTTTTTGTTCTTGGAACCTTTGGCTTTTTCGGATCGGATCCAATGATGGCCTCGATCCTGGCTTTGATCGTCGCCGTAATCCTCGTAGGAGCAGTAGGTGGCATAACATACAGGTTAGCCATACATCCTGTCATAGGCGACGAAATCGCTGTTCTCGTAGTTACGGTTTCTTTAGCTGTAGTCTTTCAGCAGTTGATGCTTCTGGTGTTCGGCGTTTCATTTCCACGAGTCAGCTGGCCAAAGGGTTCGTTTCTACTGGAATCGGCGAGTATCTTTGGAATCTCGGTGGAGTACTCGCTCATCTTGGCCTTTGTGGTTTCACTTGTTCTCTTTGCCGGCTTAATGATATTTATCCTAAGGACAAAAATTGGGAAGGCCATGAGAGCGGTATCTCAGGACCGTGAGGTAGCGATGCTAATGGGAATTAACACTAAAAGACTGTATATGTTAACGATGGTCATTTCAGCAATGCTTGCCGCTTTGGCGGGCATATTCATTACCACCTCTATTGAAAAGTCGACAGGATCATGGTTGTGGTTTAGGCCCCTCACTTTATCATTTTCAATCGTCATTCTGGGTGGTTTGGGTAGCATCAAGGGAAGCCTTGTTGGGAGCTTCATCGTATCGTTTGCCGAGAAAACGGTTTCTATCATGGTTCCGGAAGGCGGAGCGATTGTAGGAGTTGTTCCACTAGCTGTTATCATCGCGGTTTTGCTGATAAGGCCCAAAGGGTTGTTTGGAAAGCGTATAGAAATGGAGGAGTGAGACTGAGATGTTAATAGGGTACCTTAGAAGGGCATATTCAAGCTTTGCCGCGCACGTTTTTGACGTTCCCTCGAGACTCATGGCTTTTCTGTTCCTCATGATTCTACTTCTAGTCCCAGCAGCAGGGCTAGGTCCCTACTATCTGAACATAGTGATCTATGCAAATGTGTTGGCGATTTTTGCGGCTAGTTGGGACCTATTGGTAGGTCGCACTGGACAAATAAGTCTTGGTCACGCGCTCTTCTTCGGAATTGGCGGTTACAGCTCAGCCCTGCTGTTCAAGTATTTCGCGCTGTCGGTGTGGATCACTATACCCATAGCTTTGGCAATAGGCGCCTTGGCCGCACTGTTGATAGGCTTTCCTTGTCTGAGGGTAAAGGGACCCTACCTAGCCTTGGTAACTATGGCCTTTCCATTGATTATCGCAAGTACAGTTAAATGGTCTCCTCTCATCGAGATATTTGGTGGCGAATTTGGCATTCGGGGCTTCCCAGGCTTTTTTCCTTTTCTGCCCGTATTGCAGCAACGAACAGCAGAATATTACTTTACCTTGGTCTTGCTTTTCGTATCCTCAGTCTTGATCTATAAGACTGCAAATTCGAA
>Ga0315279_10003018_pt1 | contig 24217 bp, 14 predicted proteins | sample YL17G06_20_MG_FD_203694 | JGI IMG/M metagenome (GOLD analysis project Ga0315279, IMG submission 203694) | Sediment microbial communities from Yellowstone Lake, YNP, Wyoming, USA - YL17G06_20 | ecosystem: Environmental > Aquatic > Freshwater > Lake > Sediment | place: USA: Wyoming | collected...
CCTGAAATCTGGTCAAGTAACTGCCATGTTCTAGTCTGCGCAGACGGACCTCTAGTTATGAAATAGGCTGCAGCACCGATAATGACTATTACGAGAAGAAAGGCCATAGGTTTTTTCTTCATTGAAACTTCCCTTCAGCTGTTACAAGCAGACATAGAAATATAAATATTGGGAATCCGCGTTGCCGTATGAGGTTTGAAGTGAAGTTCTACAGTGCGTGTTCAAAACTACATTAGGCCGCGCAGGCGCGTGCGAGGAAAGGGAAAAGAGACGTTGGCGCGCGCTGGCACCGTCGCTACTTCAGTGCGTTCATGCGAGAAATGGGAAATAGGGCCGTTGGCTGTCCATTCTTCTGGACTGTTTTATCGAGGAAAGAAACCTATAAGACTTCTTTTGGAGGTGAAATCTGTTAGTCTTTGGGCAAGCTTAAAAGTATATGTGGGCTAATGTGAGCTAAGGGTGTTTAAGATTGCGATATCGTTTGCCGCATGTTGCCAATGTCGCTGATGCTTCGGGTCCTTCTGTTCGCGCGTCTGGCAAGGTTCTGTCGTTTTCTCGCCTGACGCCTTTTCTTGTGGCTTTTGGATGTGTGCTGGACCTTATTTCGACTTTTTTTCCTTGGACCGAAATCTTCAGGCAACAGCGGTATATGCCCTATTCGATCGTTCTGCCGCTTGGGGAACGGGTGCAGTTTCTTTATGCTGATCTTTTGATTCTGGTGGTGGTTGTGGCGGTTAGAGCTGCGGCCATAGTGGGCTTCGGGGGGCTTGTTCTGTATGCGTATCATAAGGGCGTCTTGTTCAGCTTAGTTTTGGCTATTTCAATGGTTCTTTCTTTCTCTTCAGTAGCGATCTTCGCTCAACTCTTCGGGTCTTTTCTGCTGGGGCCCTATCTCGTTTCATTGGCTGGAATCCTGAAGCTTGCTGGTCTGATTCTTAAGAATCTGAGATTAGAGATCGAAAAGAGTAATGACCAGAGCGCCAGCTAGAAGCCTTGGTTGGTCACATTTTTTCCCGGAATCACTGGTAGGCTTTGGCGATTTCCTAGTTTATGGGTCGTCTTCCTCGTTCCTCAAACGGTGCCCGTGGGCTTTGGCTTTTTTCCTGTTCAACTGACGTGTCAAACTGTGCATGTTTGATGAGTGGTTCTTCTATGTTGGGACGGGTCGTAGTATAGTTCTACACACTTTTTCCGCAATAGTCCAACTATCCCGAGAGGGCCTATCCTGAGGGTCTTGTGAGTACCTTCCGCGATGAGCGACCATGTTGGCCGTTGAGTGAACTTTCCATAGTTCAGTGAACTTTGATCCGTAATGGGCTGGAGATTTCTAGGTCTAAGAGGTGCCCTGGATAATTCTCTGCTGACCAGTTGTGCTCAGGTTATCGGCTCTGCACTGGGCTCACTTCAATAATCTGTTGGGGACGCCAGCGTAGGATGTTCAGAAGGATGTGGGAAGCTAGCATGCAAACAGGGCTAGGACTGCTGTTCAATCGGTCACAAGGAACGCGCTTGTTTACGAACCGGCTAAGGAAAATCTGACAGTGCCTAGTTTATGGTCTTCGAACGAACCTTGAATTATGCAGTTTCGTCAGTGCCTGAGCAATTCATGCTGTTGAAGCCTTTACCATGAAGCGGGCATTGTTCTCGTTAGGCGTTGATTGAGGGGCTTCGATGGAAAACCTTTTAAATGTAGACTCTAAACTATAAAAAGAACAATTTAGAATGAGGAATGAAAATGAAAAAAGCGCTAATAGCAATATTGATGGGTACAGTGTTTCTAATATCTACTTTAGGACCATTGATCAACGTTTTCGGAACACCTGCATCAGTTCCTGATGATCCAAGTTGGTACAAGACAGTACAAGGAGTGCTTGACACAGACACTTACTATCTTTACCCATACGGTGACGGAAGCCTCAAAGTGGGATTCTCAAAGTTCGGCGAACTGATCGACAACAACACGAACACGGGCCTTGAATACAATGGAGCGCGAGACCCGTTCGCAGAACTGCCCGGAATGGCAATGGATCTCCTGAAGCTGCCGAAGGCAGTGTGGATAAACGGCTGGTTCATCAACATCAACTACAATCACAAGTCTTGGGGACTTCGAAACGTTTGGGCAGGCGCAATGTTCTCTGACCTGTCAGACTATGGTAAACCATGGCTGAGAGTTGATCATGACCTTGGCTCATGCACCTACGAATGGGAAGAGGACTTCCGCAAACCAGGTGTTGAACTTGACGCAAGCGGCAACATCGTTAATGCCAGCCAGCTGCTCGACGGCGGCAGAAAAACAAACGGAACATGCACTACAGAGCCAATAGCAGTGCTTTACCATGGCCCAAGAGAATTCGTTGCACGAACGGTGACTCATGTCTTTGACTACAACAGCGCAACAAGCGCCAGGCTAGCATTGGTTGACGTAATAATCACGATAATATTCAACAAGGTCAAGAAGGAAGTCGTTCTCCTCAAAGAAATCAAGCTGGTGGAACAAGCGAAGCTTCAACTTAGCCCCCTGCAGATAGTTGTATCCAACGGAACTAGCACAGACACAGTTCCAGTCTCCTACGGTATGCTGGTCCAATTCAGCGACCGAGAAGAATGGGACTTGGGCGTGAAAACCTTCCAGGGCACTGATGAATACAGCAGCTATGGCCACTTCTACACAAAAGGCACAGCTTCAAACGACAGCATATCCGAATATTTCAACACTACCTACGACCAATACTGGACTATCGTGCCAACACTTCCAGGCAATTCAAGCTACCAGGGAGTCGCCATCAACGCATATGGGCCAGCACCCAACGCAAGCGAACCAGCTGGCACAGGCCATTATGACATGGCTCAGATAATAGCAAACGACAAACAATACGTGGGCTGGGCTGCCTACTGGCCATGCTTGAGCGACTGGTCGATTGACGCCGCAAACGGACCCTCCGACGCCGACATCGTGTGGTGGAGGGCAATGAAGCTAAGCGACCCGCACTACATCGACAGCTACACGACCATCGAACCCTGGCTTGCTCCACTAACCGTCGGCGAATGGGACTTCGTGCTGAGCGATACGCACAAGTCACTGATGGGAACAAACACTCGCCAGAACGTTACAGCAGACAAGGAATTCAGAGCTGTAGCAGTCTACGGAGTGACAGATCTGAACGACGGAGACGACGCGGACATGGGATACCCCCACCATAACTGCCTAGACGAGGAAGTTCTGTTCCAGCTGGACGAGGTCTTCAACCCATGGGACCTGAGCTATGCACTAGACAAGAGCACGATGAGATGGGTCACAAAATACTACGGCAACGGAACAGGAACAGACTTCTACCTGAACTACGCATACATATATCCAGTGAAAGGTATCACCGATTGGCCATACGTCAACTCCTCTGATTTCGTTTGGGCCCTTGGCGGGTGGGACGCATACAACACGTTTGCTGAAAGAGTACTCGTCGACGGAGTACTCCAAGTACGCCACACGGACTACGATGTCTCTGAAGACGGAAATCACAAAGTGTACATCTGCTTCGACACGGCGCCTGCTAATGGTTCACAGATAAAAATACTCTTCTCAACATGCGACACCCCTACGTTTGGTCCATTTGACGGTTCATGGGAGTGGCTAACAGTCGGAAGAGACTCAGCAGTGGTAGACTCAGCTGGTGCAGCGATGGTAGGCGAGTGGGCATACTCTACAGCCGCGCCCGTCAAAATGAGCGGGTTCGACATGCAAAACCCTGCTGCGACTGATGTTCCATACACCTTCAGCGAGGCGAGACCACAGTATGGGCCTTGGCGCGAGGGATACAGAGATGCCAACCAAAGCTACAACCATGGAAGAGCAGGGCTCATGGATGACTGGTCCTGCCACACGAACGGAACAACCAATCCGATCACCCACCAACTAGACTGGGTCAACGGCGTACCGATCGCCAGCTCCAACATCATCAACGTAGGCGGACCGTATGCTAGCTTGACAGCCGAGTACTTCAACGACTTTGACACTGTCATGTTCACAATGGGCGTATGGACACCAAGTGACATTTCAGGCCTTGCAATGAACATCGTACCATTAACCTGCTGGGACCTGATTAACTCGTCAAAAATGCCCGAACACGTATATGCGCCAACGTACAATCCCACGACAGGAGCACAGATGTATGGCTATGGAGTGATATCCACGTACGAGGACATAAACGGAACCGTCGGCTTGAACATATGGGGCTACACTGGACAAGACACGTACTATACATGCTGGTCGATGATACACAGCGACGTGCTAGCCTACGCTTTCAGCCACATGCCACACGGCGTAACATCCTTGATACTGAAGTTCAACTACACGCTGCATCCGACTGACTACTGCTTCGTCACGATCGTTGAGGCTCTGGGAACAATAAGCGAACTGAACTACCAAGGATACATAGGAGGAAAAGTAAACATGCTCTGGCCCGTAACAGGGGCGACCACAGCTCAGCCACCGGAACCATATACGGTGTACTGGCCGAACACTTGGATAACTGACAAGTTCCCAACCATACACCCAGACCCATAGAGGACAACCCTCACCTTTTTTCTTTTTTTCTAGAGTATCTCACATACAAGACTGGAGCATCTAAATTACAACATAGTTTTCCACATTAGAACGCGTAGCGCGTTTGTCCTTGTAGCCTACTAACATCCCAACAGGGTTGCCTGGTTCAGTTCTATAAGGCGTTCTGGGCTAGATAGTTGGAGCAGCGGAAGGCGTAGTTAAGATTGGCCAGTATGACGAGGGCTAATAGTAGCCACTCAGGTTTCTTTGCGTCGCGGCTTTTCAGAAGACCTTCAACAAGCTTCAGAATCAACGCAAGACCTAAGAGCGAGAACAGGTGAACTGGCAAATCATACAGTAGGCGGGTTTGGACAACTGAATCACCGAAAACAAAAGGAGCTGCCACTGCTGCAACATAAGCGGTTAGGAAGCGGGGTGCCAATTCGTTTCTAAAACTGACGGCGACCGCCCCCAAGACGGCTAAAGAAAACAAGAGTGGATTCATGAATGAGATTCCAAGTTCACGCCAAAGAGAATTCTGCAAGATCGACCAAAAATTCTGAAAGTGAAGTAACGACAAAGACTCTCCTGAAATCGCAGCCGCCCCCACAGATCCCAACCCAACGCTTAGAATCATACTGCTTACAAGCCTAGCCAGAACATTTGCCGCTAGACCTGCAAAAATCATCTTGACCTCACGATTCTCACGCCGACTGCGAACCCACTTTACAAGGTCTATCAGGAAAAATACGGCTAAGACGGCCATGATCACCTCCCAAGTGTACAGATGCACAAAAAGCAGGGCTATCTGAAGGCCCACAGAAACACCGAGCAACAGCCAAGAAAGCTCCTTCATGGACCAAAGCAAAAAGCCTAAGGACAAGTAAACAAAAAGCAATCCCAGCCAATTCGAAAGAAAACCCCCAAAAGTCCCAATGGTCGCGTGAAAAGAAAAAGCAGCGAACAAGGACGCAAGCGACGCCGCCCAAAAATTGAAACCAGCCTTTCGCATAAAGAAAAACGTCGCCAAAACCAGCAGCGGGCTCAACAAAAGGGGCAAAAACTCAACAGCCTGCCACGCTGAAACTCCAACAGCTTTCCAACCCAAATACATCAAGAAAACGCCCAGAGAACGATCTGTCAAGTTGAAAAAAACAAGAGAAAAAGCATTCGACAAACCTCCACTATTATTCATATCCGTCAACCAAGTGGCATAAGCCTTGACATCCACTCCTATCGTCCTGCCCGAAGGGTTGACTGCTGGCAAATGAGGATAGGCCTCAATAGAGAGGGCAAGAATAACAGCCAGGGCCAGAATCAACCAGCGCCGCCTTGAGCTCTTCTTCACAGGCTCGAAAACCATATTCAAGGCAGAATGCACATACGCCAGCAGCCCGTCAACGCTTAATTTTCTCATGCCAACAGTAAACACGACACGACCCTGTTGCCAACGGCGACCTGCATAGACCTCGCCGAGCCACGCCAACAATCGTGGCACCCAAGAGAAAAGCATAAGCACAACAAAAACAGGGGCAAGCGCAACCGAAGAATAGAACAACCAAGCTTCACTGTTCAAAACTGCCGAAACAAAGCCTTCCTCATGCGTATTGAAAACTGACGGAAAAAACGGGATCAACAACCAACAAGCGAGAGAAACTGCTTCAAACACGACAAGACAAAGCAAAATCACGTTCAGTAGGCGCACAAGCCTCGATCGTTGTCCTTCACCCAAAGAAAATTTCATCACCCCAAAACACCCTTTAAGCACGACCTATGCCCTATTTCTCGGATATATATATTGAGGTTACACAATTCCGTGGCATGTGCCCATTATTGTATGCATGAAAGAGAAAAGATCGATCGATCTTGTTGAAGTGTTGGAAGCAATAGCGCGCGCTTGCCACTAAACCAGTGGTTCCACGGATCTGGCAACAGCCCTTACGTTGAAGACTGGGTGAGTGGCCAGTAGACACGTGGATAACTGACAAGTATCCGAGCGCGCGCCTCTTTTCCTTCTTTTTCCCTCTCTATTTTTCGTCAAACTCGTACTCGTGAGAGGGCAGTTTATGCTGACAAGCAGCGCGCATGCGTGTTCCTAAAATGGTCAAAAATGGCCATAATTCCGTTTTGCACATTTCTGCTAGTGTTCAAGAAGACAGTTGCTCATAGAAATCAAGAACAGATACGAAGTCGAAAACCTTCCTTAAATCATGGAAGGCGAATAAAAACCATTTTAGGCCAATTTCGGAACAAGCATGCGCGCTAGCGGCGCGTGGTGGTTGTCTTATGAAACGAGAACTCTTGCAATATTGCAGGGTCATGCTTCGTTGTGGTTGAGGAAGTGAGCATGGGGACGTGCATGGTTCGTTCAAGATTTCTTGGTTTTTCGCATGCGTGTGCGCTAATCCCCTACTCCCTGATGTCTGTATGATCCGAAGAGATTCTACAGGAAGCGCAAGGTTTTCATCACTTCTGTCGCGCGCGCCAGAGTCTCAGACGCACGATTCAGTTCTGTCGTCCGCGCTAGAACAGATCTCTGACGCTCAGTTGGCGTAGACTCTTCGTATGTTAAGAAGGTCTTTCATCATTGTGACGCTGGTCTTAACCCATTTCAGATTTGATTTTCTAAGTCGTCTGTCTGTCCATTTCACGCGAATCTGACGCAGTGGCACGCCGAATTTTCTGGCAACCACTATCAGTTCGGTGTCAAAGACGTAGCCGTTGCTCTTTATTTTGGGCATGAGTTTTCGAGCAACGTCTGTGTTCATGGCTTTGAAGCCGCACTGATGATCTATCAGTCCAGTTTGGAAAAGCAGTCGCACGATGGCATTGTATCCTAATGTTAACACTACTCTCAAGAAACCCTGTGTGAATCTGTCCGAAATACTTCTTTGGCCTATTACAACCTCTCCGGTGTCACGGGCTTCTTTTACGAGCTTCCGAATGTCTTTAAGATCGACGGACAAATCCGCATCCATAATCAGAACTACTTCTCCCAGGGCCATATCCACTGCCCTTTTTATGGATCCTCCCTTGCCAACCCTAACGACTGAATGCATCAGGACTATTTCAGGGTCTTTCAGAGATCTTATCGCACCTTTCAGTTTATCATACGTTCCGTCTTCGCTGCAATCATCAAACACGATCAGCTCGTAGTCCTCGCTTTCCAACAACTTGTGCAGAGCATTCAAACTATTGATTATGATGTCAGCTTCATTATAGACCGGAATCATCAAGGAAAACAATGGTTTCTCCTTGTAAACCGCCGGTTCTACCACGAATCTCTCAGCGAAGGCTTTCTGAACCTGCAATCTTTCGCTTCCAGCTTCCAGTAGACAGTATGTAGGATCACCCTAATCTCTCTGAAGTTTGCTGCCCATCATATTTTAAACCTTCGCCTCACCTAAGGAAGACCTAGCGCAAAGGCTCCTGAGCTAGATAGCGGCAAGTCAAGATCACTCTGCCATTAGCGCGCTACCCCGTCCCAAAATTACATGTTGAAGTAGTCGGTGATATTGCTTTGTGGGTTCTCCCAGTTTTCTCTGCTGCTTCTCTTGTCAGCGAGGCATGGTGGCAAAGCGAAGAAGGATGCCCGTTAGGTGCGCTTGAGGCGGCCCAGACTCCCGTCCACAAGCACGACGAGGCCGTAACCACGTGCATCATCGAATAGTTGAAAAGAGAGGCAGTCAAGATCCGCAAGTTGTAAATAGGCTAACAATCAATGGATAAATGTCAAGTATCCATCGATATACCCAGACCAATAAGGAGCACCTCCTTTTTTTTCCTTTTTCTTCATCAAACCTACAATCTGCACTGTCAAGCATTGGTGCGGAAGAACAGATCGCAGCGTTTTTCATGGTTACTGACATGATCGACATGCCTGAATGATCTTGCTCTTTTTAAGAGACACCAACTGGAATGGAGAAGGTAAGCAGTCAGCATAGCGCGCGCCGCCTATTAGTGGCGGTCAGAGTTAACCTTTTATTGCCAATTACCCTAACTGAATCTGATGACCCTGAAGTTTCTCATCATAACAAAAAAACAATCGCTTCGCACAACAATATACGCCAAGAAAGAGAGTGGTGGGCCCTAGATCCCTTGCACGCACGAAAGAACTTGAAAGCATATTTTGAGAAGGTTGCTGTCCAATGTTCGATTACTAAGAACTCCATTGCAGAACTCGTTCCTAAGCCTGTATTAGACATTGGTTTAGATGCATTCTGCTTTGAAATGGACATTTTTGACTTGCTGCTAGGGCGGAGAGATGGATTAACGCCACCATGTAGAATGAGAGTGCAAGTCGGTCCTTTCGTTGATGCTCGCTATTATAAGGCAAGCGGAGAAGATTTTTTCCGATATTTTAGGGACCTTTGCGCTGTTAGACAACATGAAAACGTATTGGATGTGGGCTGTGGTTGTGGTCAATTGGCTGTTCCGCTCACGAAATACTTGGATCAGAATGGAAAATATGAAGGATTTGACATTGTAAAATCCATGATTGAATGGTGTGTTGACAACATCTCTTCTAAATACCCGAATTTTCGGTTTCAGCTTGCTGACATATTCAATAAGCAATACAACCCGAGGGGAAAATGCAATGCTTCTGAGTACAAATTTCCTTTTGAGAATGAATTCTTTGATTTTGTATTTGTCAAGTCTGTCTTTACTCATATGCTTCCTAGAGATATGATAGATTACTTGTCTGAAATAGTTCGTGTATTGAAAAAAACTGGCAGATGCCTAATTACCTACTTTTTGATGAATGAAGAATCACGGAAACTGATTGACACGAGATTAAGTAGTTTGGAATTCAAGCCCTTTTTCAAAGATTATTGGACGATAAATAAGACGACTCCCGAAGTTGCTATTGCTTATGATGAAAGATATATCCTGAGGCTACTTAAAGAATTAGGACTGAGCGTATCAAATCCTGTTCACTACGGTTCATGGTGTGGAAGGAAGAATTTCTTAAGCTATCAAGACATAGTCATAGCCAAAAAAACGGCAATGCCTCCATTCTAGGCGGAGACAGGGAGAAGGTTAGGCGGCGGGATTCAAGAGAAAAGCCATGTTGGTTCTATGTTTGGAGATTGGAATTTACACTATCCTTTCTTCATTTTTCTCCTATTCGACGTGCCCCCGTGCGCGGATTTTACGTGGGTGGGCTGACTATTTTCGAATTTCTTTTGCGCCAAAGGGGCAATACAGACTCTTTCCACAGCCACAAGAGCGCTGCTGTGTTGGCGAGGGAGCCTAGAGTGATGAACCAATCGGACACGTAGAGATTCGATAGAAAGTTGGTCACTGGGTTAGTTGTAGGATTAAGTAAAGAGGTCGGTGCCAAAGCTGCTGGTATAACGCCCCACATAGTAATGAAGGTTGTAATGCTCAAAATAGATACGATTGAATAGTATGCTGGTTTTGTGAGTGATTTCTGGGAAACTAATATCAGGGGCAAAGCCAGTGTAAGGTGGTGTACCGATGCTCCAGTTCTGATCATCGTGAGAGCTAGCATGCCGGTTGCAACTAGACCAAACTGTTCACCCTTCAGTTGTCCAGTGTTACGCTGAAAGAGAACTGTGACTGCAAGCGAGCCAAATATAGCCAAGAAAACTATGTTGGAAACATCTAAGAAAGTCAAAGAACCAATTAGCGGGGTTCTTGAGGAAACAAACATTCTTGCTGGTCCCTCTACGCCAGGGATGAAACGTGTTATGAGAGGCCACATGCTGTAACCGTCGTTTGAAACGTGCATGTATTTTGCTGCCACGGGGTTTTCTGCCTGCTGAATAAGGGTGATTTGAGAATACCAACTCAATGGTAACGATGGACTGAGTGCTGCAAACAGAGGTGAAAGCGTTGCAAAAACAATGACAATACCAAGTGACACTCCGAGGACCGTTCTCTTGATTGAGAAGCTTTTGATGTAAATAAGTCCAAGAAGGGTGGCAGGTATAAGCATTTGAGGGCGAGTGAGAGCTGAGGCAAGTAAACTTGCCCATGCTAGACCCAAAGATCGTTTTTGTGCCAACCAAATTGAAATCAGAATAAAAAACACACTAAATGTTTGGGTTTCGCCCCAAATAGATGACATGAACAAAATGGCTGGGTTGAACAAAAAGAGCAACATACCTATCAAACTAAGGCGATTGTTTATACCCATCCCGCGCAGGATCAGATAGATTAGAATGGCCGATAAAAGCCCAACTAACACGTTAGCCTCCTTCAAGGCAAATTCCAGCGGAAAGCCATCTACCCTCAATTGGTCAGGTGGAAGAATTAGATTCGACACTGAACCAATAGTAGCAAAGACATAAGCCATCACAGGTCCATAAGGGAACGCGGGGGATGCATCAGGGTCCCTGGTCGTGGGATTAGGTAGTATTGCAAGATTCGATAAATGATAGAGTTCCGTGACGCCATAACGCGCGCTAATATACGACCACGTCTTAGTTGCGTACAAATCATAATAGTGACTACCTAATCTAAAGAGAAAAGGATTTAGAACCACATACAACAGCACAATACCCATTAAAAATAACATCCAAGCTCGATTTTTGACTAAAAATGGCTTTTTCAACCATGCAGATACCGTATTCTTCTTAAGTAAGCCTTTGAGCCAAATAGCCCCATAACATAGAATAACGAAACCTCCAGCAACCGAAAGTATAATAACGAGACTTTTGGCTGTTGGGTCGGCTAGCTTCATTGCGTTCATGTTCTGAGAAGGTATAACTACTTCGAAATTCTCTGCTCGTAAGCTTGTTAAACCTGTTATTGAGGACGTAGATAAGGTGAGGCTCACGGGTACTGGTGCGAACAAAGAAGGCAGCGCCTCGCTTTGTAAGGAATCGACAACTGTAGAAACACGAGTTACAATGGAAGAGGTGCTTAGAGGTTCGATTGATTCTCCGGCTGAAAACCATCCTTCGTTTCCTACAAGAAAAGGGTTTGGCACAAGATTAACTTCAGGGTTGTCTGCACTTCTTAGGAAAACATCGGTCGCCAGCAGCACAGTTCGTCCATTTCCTGCCGCCAATCTCAATTCTGCAAAAGCAGCATCGGCAGGTGCGCTCCCATTGAATTCCAAGGTTGTCCATCCGTCTACATTATTGAAGAATTGCCAATCGCTAGATGTAGACAACTTTCTTTCTTCTTGATCAAGCCAATCGACAACTAGCTTGTACCAACCATCACCGGACACTGATTTTTCTGTTGCCCCGAAAAGGTACTTCTCCGTGGCGTTTATCGGTATGGGCTGAGAAACAACCTCTTGATACTCAGGTTCATTTGGGCCTCCAACGAGCAAAAGAACGTTATGACCATTTGGCGATGTGGCATTGTCGTCCCCAGACAAACACACAGTAATGTTTCCTGTCTGGCTATAACGGGCAACAGTAACATGATAAGGATAGCCACGAATGTATGTGCCCAGGGACTGTTTAGTTGCAGTATCATTTACAATTACACTACGTGTGAGCAAATTGTCTGGGGAAGGTCCGAAATCTAAGGAATACTTCACTTTTTCCAACAGACATTGAAGGATGATGCTTAGGGGTGTGGACGACTGCTGATTATCGAGTACCATTACATCGAACTCAGCTCTAAAATCACCACCATAAGAAAATGTAAGCAGATCAAAATCAAGACTGGCCTCATGAATAGCTTTCATTGCAACAGCGTTTCCAGAGATATCAACGACGCTGTCCGCTGGTGAACCCGTTTGTTTTACATAAACAAGGTTTGGATCAACTCCTTCACGGACTTCCTGGTTCTGAGGCAACTTCCAATAATCAGTTGGTATTAACATCAAGGTTGCCATAAGTAGGGCCACTAAAGGTATGATCCATACAAGAATTCTAGAAAAATGAACGCCCAATTTCACATTCTCCTTGCCTATTGAATGTATCTTTTGTTGGATACTGCTAACTCAATCATGACACGCGCATAAGTCGCTTTCAACCAATCGCTCGCAATATTGTGTGGAAGACATATTTAAACGCTAGCATCGTTTGTTACACTTGCCAAAATCGTGAATAAAGATCTTCTTTTCTATTCTCAAATAAAATGGGAATATCATTAACTATTGGATACTCTTTTCCACATTTATGGCACAGCAACTTTCTGTCTTTCTTGAAGAGTTGAGGTTTATTTATTGCGCGTAGCGGACAAGCATACATGCATTCGTTACATAAACCACATTTCTCTTCGATGATGATTGCCTTTCCGTTTCTGATTTTAGTGGCTTTGCTCTTGCATACCTTTATGCATTCTAATTCGCATGTTTTACTATCACAAACGTCTTCTACTTCTAAACAATTTGGACATGCAAGTAGGTCAAATAAGCTGTCGGTGCAAGGAGTTGATTTTTCCTTGCTAAAACAGAGGCCGCTTATTATTCCACCCGATACGTGAATAATGAGTCTTTTGATGATGTCGCTAAGTTTCGAGGAATTTAGGTTGCAGGATAAGATCCTCTCTTGTGTTGTACAACTGAAACCTTTTGGCACGTATAACTTAATGTCCCTTTTATCAAAAATGCCGAGTGCTCGCTCCCAATTTTCGATCGGAATGTCTTTATTCTCAATAATTCCAAATTCCTCCTCTCTAGGGGTCACTGCCGAAAAGAAATGATCAAAAATCTTCCTAATCACAGATTTTTTTTGTTGTTTTACATCAACTTGCTTGTATAGACCGAGTTTAATGAGTTGTTTTGTTCCTTCTTCATCGAAGAAGAAATAACCTACCCCTAATACTCTTTTAATTTCCTTAATGATCGGTGCAGGATCTGGAAAATGGTGAAGTGTTTCATAACAAAAGGCAAAAGCGAAGGAGCTATTCCTAAATGGAAGATTATAGACATCGCAACAAACTCGAGTTGGTATTTTATCAAAATTGAAAAAGTGCGAGAAATAATCTGCAGATTTCAAACTGTCATACGATATGTCTATTGAAAAGCCGGAAGCGCAGTATTTATCAGCCAATAGCATGGAACGTTGGCACCTTTCTGCACCGATTTCTATAAATGGAGATAACATTACTCCTGCTGCCTTAAGTTCGCTGAACTGAACATCTGACTTATCAATCCTCGATTTAAGAACCTCAATGATCTCGTCTTTATCAAACTCGCCTTCGAAGATCTTCTTGTCTTCAACTTGCTGTTCATAAAGTTTTGAGCGAAACAATATTTCTCCTTTTTTAGCTTTAATATTTTGCTTCTGCATGCATTTGTCCCCACAGTTAACTTACTGCTTTAGTTTGCTCAGGAACAATGTTTCTAGTACGCTCTATTTCGCTTCTTTCTCTTTTAACATAACCACTGAGGTCTTCTGGCTTAACTATGCCTTTTCTTAGCTCCCAAACCTTGAAGTAAGCTGTGGACACGTAAAGAGCCTGTATCGAAGCCCACTTGTATCCTATGTACCCGTCTCTAAACCCTTGCAGAATTATGTAGTCCCAAACAAATCTTACTTGAGGCTTGAAAGGTAAGCAATCGAACAACCTCTTGAGAATCCTATTGCGCATTGAATCGTCAAACTTGGGAGGATATAGTCCCTCTCCGGTTTGATACATTCTGGTTGCATCCATAGCGGTATAGAGATTCAGTTTTGCCAGCGTCTCGGACATAGACGACCGTGAAATATGTATAAGAGGGTTCTGCAAGAATCCGATTCTACCGTGCAATTTAACGTACTCATGTACTTCATGATGGTTCAAGAAGCATGCTTTTCTCTTTTTGAACAATCTCAGTACATAGGCAGGCCATGCTTCACCATGCTTCAACCATTGACCCCAAAAATATTGCTTGCAAGGTATGTAGTATCCGTCAACTGGCGCAGGCTGTTTGGAAATGGTTTCAATCATTTCCTTCTGCAATTCAGGAGTGATCCTCTCGTCACTGTCAACGAAGAGTATCCACTCGGCGTGTATGGGCAGGTTATTCAACGCCCAGTTCCGCGAGTCATAGAAGCTTACGAAGGGATGCCTAACAATGTTTTGAGTGAATCGTCTACAGATATCTAATGTACCATCCGTGCTATCCGAGTCTACTATCCAAACCTCATCACACCATGTCAGAGACTCAAGGCAGTCTCGGATGTGACATTCTTCGTTATAAGTCAGTACGATAGCCGCAATCCTAGCCATAGTACTCCCTGCTCGCTGCTACCGTTGAAGTAATAGGTTGTATGCTGTTGAGCTTCTGTTCGGAAAGCTTTCTGCAAAATCAAACGGCTCCATCTTCTGTTCGATTACGTACCTCACGAAAATCTAAGCTTGAGAGTGTGGTAATTAAATCTTCGCGTATGGCGCTGGACCGATGTACGGCATTCGGGTTGTACTGCATGATGAGCAGTATTTCACCGTTCCTTCAACAAATCTCTCTCATGTCCTCGATGGCTACTTTCTATCCACCTTTGATATCGACCTTTATATGGTCTGTACGAGACTATCCCTCATCTCTAAGAAATTGATTTTTGCAGTGTCAGCCAGGACAAGGTTTTCTGATGCAACTGCAGATGACAAGCTCTGAACATTGCATGGATCGACGGGGAAATGAGCCAGTCCAATTCTACTAGAAATCGCCTTCCTCACAGCAATCACATTTCAGTAGTTATTCCTTTGCTTCGATCTCACCAGTTTCACTTTCAAAGGTAGAGTTGCTTTGGTTTCATGCGGAGCCGAGCCAAAAGTCAAGTCTACGAGCTTGTCTACCGCAGAGTCCAATCTACCCAAGACGTATGAGTTACTGACGCCGTCTCTCAGCTTCCTTGCATTCTGCCAGAGAATCTTGCTTAGCTCCCCACCATATCAACGCATACCAAAGAATTTTCGGTCAAAACGAATTTTCCTGAGTACTTCAGTGAACTTTTCAAACCTTCCATCAGCCATGGACTCAAGGATTTCTTTTTCCCGAGTCTTGCGCGTTGTTTGAACTATGTATCTCTTTTTCACGGTGTCAGGTAAGTTTGTAATGTTCCACAAAATCGCCCTAAAGTAGAGATAAAGCACCATCTGTTTCCTAAATAACAGTGAAAAGAACATCATCTGAATCGTGCGGTTGAGCAAGAACAGTGAAAGATTCTTGAAAAGAGAGGTTAGAGAGTAGTTCTTGCCCATTGTCCGTAGAAGGTTTCTTTCCGACAGATAGACTTTGTATAGTCCATAAGAATCCCATGAGGCGGAAATAACATGTTTAACAACGGCCTTCGGACAATATGCGATCCTGTAACCTTTCAATCTTAATCTCCAGCAGAGATCCAAATCTTCAGAATAAGCAAACATTTTAGAGTCAAAGCCCCCAACGGATAGGAAAGCGTCCCTTCGAAGAAGCATTGCTCCGCCACAGGCGAAAAATGGTTCAATTGGAGGGTTGTCGTATTGGCCTTCATCTCTTTCTCTTGATCCAATATTAACTGCACCTGTCCATCTAAACAACGCGCCTCCGACAGAATTGATTATGGAAGGAAAATTTGCAAAGGTGAGTTTCGCACTCACTGCCGCTATTCTCTTGTCGCTTTCTATGGCTTTGAGGAGGTTAGTTAACCAATCATCATCTGTTATTTCCACGTCGTTGTTGAGTAGCATAATATACTTTGCATTAACTTCGTTGACTGCCTTATTGTAACCTAAGCTGAATCCATAATTCTTTGAATGCTTGATGATCTTTACCTTTGGAAAGTTTTTGCTTGTGTATTCAACCGACCCATCTTCACTCGCATTGTCTACTAGGTACGTTTCATAACTCCTGCAATTTGTCGCCTGTAAAGAGCCCAAGCAGCCTTTCAAGAATTGCTTGCCATTGAAATTCAGTACTAAAACGGCAACTTCAGGCATCAATTATTCTAGCAGATTCTCCACGTGCTGGGCATATCTAGGAATCATCGTGATGACTCCTTTCTCCGCATATCATAGTGTGAAGCGAAACTCTACTGCCATAAAAGCCATTAGGTATGAAAACCGCAGTCAGAATGCCAATTCCCATCACAAAATGCACCAATCCGGAAATAGTCTTTGAACTCTTCAGGTTAGTAGTAGAAACACACTCCATCAATCGGGGCTTGGATCCCAGTGTGCGGGCGATTACAACTGCCAAGGGAGCAAGCGTGACACCACCTACCCAACGAATATGTAATCCAGCCGCCGACAGACTCTTCTCGTAGGATTCGACAGGCACAATGCGAATGGGACAATACGCTTTTTCAATAAGGGTCACTTTGTCGCTCCACATTTCCTCCACTATCAAGGCTTTTAAATTTGTACATCGTGCCATTTCAGACAGTGCACGTCGGAATTTTTGTTCATCCAAGATATGTTGTAGAACAGTCACCGAAATCACAAGATCAAAGACGCCTTCTCTGAAGGGAATGTAGGAAGCGTCGGCCACTAAGAAGTCGCATTTGCGATTTTTGCACGTGTTCTTTGCCATACTTACCATGAATTTTGAAATATCCATGCCAATTACTGTGTTCTTTGTTGACATTTTTTCGGTCCATCGGCCTACTCCGCAACCCACGTCGAGAATAAGCATATTGCTAAAACCCTTGAGAATCGGAGTCAACGCCCGTTTCATAGCCTTATCCAAGAGAGTGTTTCGAAACCGAGATGCACCAGGAACTAGAATTGCTTGCCGTTGATATCTTAGGGCCATTTCATCAAAAAACTCTTTCTGGCGACGCGTCAACTTTGTTTTCCTCCGACAAGACGAGCTGAGTCAACAGTTTTTGCACGTTTGCTGATTTGTTTGGAATAAGCGCTTCAGAATCTTCTGAAATCGCACAATTGAATTTTCCCATGTGAATTGCTGTGACCATTCGTAAGCATTTTTGGACATTCTGTTCCAGAGATCATCATCTTGCAACAGGTCAGCAACATCGGCGGCAAATCCTTCGACATCTCCAAAAGAATAAACGAGCCCATTATGGCCATCCATCACCACGTCGTGTGGAACTCCGTCACTGACGACGACTGGAGTGCCACATCTATTAGCCTCAGCAACAACAATGCTAAATCCCTCCACTGGAGAAGGCTGGACCAAAACCCGCGCCTTCTCCAACAATTCCAGTTTCTCTTTCTCTGAAATATTGAACTTGAACTCAACAAATTCTGCAACTTTAAGCCGTTCAGCAAGCTCGCGTAGCCAGTCAACATAACCCGAATCTATTTCGCTAACCTTCCCAGCGATAACAAGCCTACAAGGTCGATTAGCAAGATTAACCACACGTTCAAGAGCCAAAATTGCATGATCGGCCCGCTTATATCTCCGCAGCTTCCCCAACCAAACGATCAAATCCTCCCTTTTCCTACGTGGCACAGCATTGTAGAAAATCTCTCCAACACCGTCATAAACTACCTTAATGTTCTCAAATTTAAGCCCAAGCTGTGTCAATTTCTCCTTCGCAGAGTTGGACGGAGTCACGATCGTACGATTCCTGTACAATTGGGCCAAAAACCTCTCAAAGAAAGAGAGAAAAACAGCTAAGGGAAGAGGATACTGTTCACGAAAAATCTTATTATGTCTCTGATGCCAAACTGCAACCAAAGGTTCCCGGACATAGGCCCCAGCTAAGAAAGGAGGTCGCTGACCACCAATTGCCTCCTCAACCACAACATCAAATCTGCCTTTCAATCTTCTCAAGTACTCATTCAGAATCCTGAAAGGTAAACTCCAGACGCCATTTATCCTAACGACTTCAACTCCATCGACGACATCTTTACGCGTCGAACCCTCAAAGCTACTGCAAACAAAAGCTACACTATGCCCCAGCCGAGACAAACCTTTAGCCAATTCCCAAAGATAAAAGTCTCCGCCGACAGCAGATGGGTTTTCTAAGTCGCGATAGGCAACAAAAAGAACGCGCAAGTTTCTACCCCAAGAAAAAGATGACTAACTAGTTAGTATGTGCCACAGCATCATAAGTCCAACTTTCATCGCTAGACTTCTATTTCCTCCTGCGCCTTTCGACACTCCTACCCTTTTTCTAAGTGTCACCGGAACCTCCACAACTTTCAACCCTTTCTTAAGCGCCACTAAAGTCATGTGCGGGGAGAAATGATGACCACCTACGTCTAACTGGTCAATAATCTTCTTCAGAGCCTCCTTCTTGATAGCCCTCATCGTGCATCCTACATCTGTAAAACGAACCCTCCCCAAAAACTGCAAATTGAAAAACTTATACTGCAACACCTTAGCCAAAAACAGATTACCCCACAAATAAAACCAATCTAGCTGCGAGTCTGGATCTATCAGCTGCATATGGGTCCTGCTGCCCACAACCATGTCTACATCATCCAAATAAGGCAAGAACTTGTAAATATCCCTACCACGAAAAGTCATGTCACCCTCAGCCAACACAACTACGTCCGCATCCTTACAAGGCAAAGCCTCTCTTAACCCACGAATACATGCAAAACCGTACCCCTGCTTATGCTCATGAACTACCTTAGCACCAGCATCCAACGCTTCCAGAGTTGTGCCGTCATTGCTATTATTGTCAACAACAATCACTTCAACAACGTTCTTCTGAGAGAGAAACTCTGCAACAGCCTGAGAAATTGCTTCCTTATCATTGTATGCTGTCAATACGACACAAACCTTCCTATCTAGAAAAGAATAAGGACTCACAATGCCCTCGATCTCTAAGATCCTTCTATCAATCAACTTCAATTCAGACAAAATCTACAGCCCATTCCTTGCCTTCTTGTTTCGCATATGTTCCTGACACAAGCAGCCAAGATCGGCGAATTGTAAAGTGGCCAGGCGCAGACGAAGAAAAACGTGCAAACCATTGTTGAGTCAACTGGGTTCGCCATATTCTCGTTGCATCCATAAGGACTTTTTCACCTCAGTGCGAAAACAAAGCAGGACCGTTGATATGCATTATCGCTATGAACACTGCAAAAGATGGATCAAACATCCAAATTTCGGCACACTTGTTGCCCCACTTCTGGGCGAGCAAGCTCAGCCTTTGAGCCCGTAGAAAACCAACCTGCCTGATTGCGTGCGAGACTCTATTCTCAGAGGCATCCTCTAGCTTTTTTATGATCGGAAGCAAAGCTCTAGCCAAGACCATGCTGCGCACTTGGTAGGTGATCCTTATCGTTAAATCAACCAAAGCTCGCTCAACCCTCCCCAGCCTTCTAAACCAACCGCCGGACCTGAGGGCTCTCGACTTAAGATTGATCAATCCCCTTCTAGTCAGTGCCAAACACAACTTTTTCTTCGTAAACGACACTCCAAAGGTCATATCAGCATGCACCTCAAACCATACAATCCTTTGCACGGAAGGAGATTGCGCACTATTATTTTCGCTTAAACGATATAAGACTTTTCGTCTACCATCGTGCGATAGTTCGCAGGGTCAGAATACCTCCGCACTGCGCGCGCTGATCCTCCGTAGAGTGGCGATGTTGAAGGTGGTCGAGTAGTGCTTTCATAAGTCTGAACACCGATCCAGTAAAGATGAAGACTATGTTTGGGTATGCATTGAAAATGTTTGCGAGCAGTCTGAGGAGGTGACCTGTTATCATCGAGTCCTTAAACCCCGCCGAGTTCAATGACGCAATTTTTCTATCTGTCTTCCAATAGCTAGCGGTAATAGCGGCCGAAGTTGCGTTCAAGCTGAGATAATCTGGACGGAGTCGATGGTCTACCGGTTCTGGCAGCCGATTCAAAGATCATGGCTATGGCGGTAGTCAAACTAGTGAAGAACATGGATGAAACATGTGGGTTGGGCAACAACTCCTAACAAACAGCCGTACGACGCAATTCTCGGAATGTGGTGGCTGACCAGTACAATCGGCCATGCTTAAGTCTACTGTGACAACAAGCCCCAAAAAACGATCAATTTCAGACGTATTTTGACATAAGCATCGACTTACATCAATCAAAGCGAAAGACTTCTGTGTTAGCTGGCGTTCACTTTCTTTCAATGTTGCAAGGGGAGATGCACTACTCCGAATGTTCGTCCAATGTATATGGGATTGTAGCTTCCTGGCAATCATGCTTAAGAACACACTTTTGCGTCTCTCCGTTTCATTCGTCCAAAAGGAAAAACTTTTAAATACAGTCTTTAAACATATAGACGGAGAATTAAATGTAAGAGGAATGAAAGTTGAAAGCGAAAAACTACACTATACATATTGCAATTCTAATCTTAGGAGTAACATTGCTTTTCCCAATCGTACAACAAGCCGGTTTCGGGTTTATGTATGGGAAGTCCGCGGGAAACGCAGACTACGCCATTTTCGAAGGAGTAGCAGGCAACGACTACTACGCCAGCATGCAATATTCATACCAGATCAACCAATGGTACAATGGTTATGCATACACTCCAGCTAATGCCCACTTCTACGCATCTAAGAGCTTACGCGTGGGTATGACAGAGTACGGCGAGCTTGCCACGCCACAAAATGCTGGTCTAGCCTATGGCGAAAACGCCACTGAATGGGCAAACACTGAATCTTGGGCACCCAGCGCAGTTCCAGATAAAGACTGGATTCAAGGATGGGTTCTGTACTTGAACTACACACGCCAAACGTACAAGAGATGTCTGCTTGCGTGGAGTCTGTACAGCGACTTCAACGTGACCGAAGGAGGCAGAAGCGTCTACACGTGGGATGGCAACTACCTTTCAAACGATACAGTCCATAATCAGCTTACGCAAGGCAGCCTGAGCACATCGGGCATAGAAGTGCTCTATGACAGCGCGAGGCTTGCCATAGCCAGAACGACCGTCATAATACACGACAACGTATACAGCGAAGACGTGTGCCAGCTGACTTTCACCCTGGTATTCAACAAGGACTCGAAGTACGCAATCCTCTACAAGGACTACAAGACGCTGCTCGACACGAAAGTCTTGGACGAAATCAACGAGTTTGCCTTCTCAGAACGCTACGAGCTTGACATGGCCAGAGGAGTGAATCCTGGAGACTCAGCATACATTCACTACTACCACAACTCTAGCAATACAGTGTACCAACACCCACTCACAGGCGACAAATCGTACGACGTGATACAAGCTTTCGATCCCCAGAAGCAATATACATTCTTCGCAGGCTACTGGCCCAACGCAACCGAATACAGCGTCTATTCACCACTCGTTCCACGTCCAGCGACAATAGGCACAACAGTGTTAAGCAAAGGCACTGCAATAGCGGACATACCTGACCCGAGCCCATCGGAACCAAACACCCCATGGGTTGTGGTCCAATGGCGCTACACCAAGACGGACTATCCAATTATGCTTCACTGGCTTGCCAAGAAAGACACTCAGAGAGAGATAAGATTCGTCGAAGCATTCGGCATGACTGACTTCAACCCTGATCCACACCCAGCAAAAGACTTCAAAGTTGACGGTTCAAACCAGATCGACACGGAAGTTCTGTACCTACTTGACTACAAAGTTTTCAACCCCGAGGATCTAACAACCTTGAATTGGAACAGTGCATACAATGATCCATTCATGTGGGTGGGCCTCGGACAAAGCGCAGCAACAACAGACAGCGGCGGCGCAGGCATGATATCTCAGTTATCAACATATCAATATGCGCCACTCACACTGTTCGACAGGGCAGACGAGCTGTTCCCATGGACATGGTCAGGCGGTCTGAGCATGAAGGGAACGATACCATACGGCTTGAGCGAATGGGGCGGAACCTATTATGAACAGTTCAGCAACAGCGGCAAAGGAACAGGAACGGACACAACCAGTTACAAGCGTACCACTCTTCAGGGCTTCGCCTTCGGAGTCTACGATGGCATTGTTAAGTCGCCTCCGCAGCCAATCGCCGGTGGCTATGCAAACGCTTCGTACACATGGAACTTCTGGTACCCATCTAAGGACCCGCTGACTGAGAGGTGGAATTGGACTGGAACTTCATGGGTTCTTAACCATTATGACAACGTGACGTGGAATCCAAACGGCATCATCAGCCTTGGTGGGATGAAAGCTAACGGTTTAACCAGGTACTTCAACGATTTCGACTACGCCATAACCCGCGAGGGATCAACAGCCTATGCTCTCATAAACGGTGGCACAGTAACAGGGTCAGCGCCGACAAGCGACTTCGCTCAAAACTCGTTTGACTACTTCCCAATCTCAACATGGAATTCAGCACGGTCAACCTTCGGATACAAGGAAGGCTACGCGGTGATCAGCCTAGCGCGAGACATCAACGGAACTAGAGGATTATCAATCTACGGATGGGATGGACGCGACACATACTGGGCAGCAGCATGGGCATCCCAATACTTGGGCATGGCTGAATACTACGATTACTGGATACCCCCAGGCACGGTGTCTCTGATACTGAACATGACGTACTCGGCTACAAACCGTGAACCGACGGCCTTCACTATCGTCAAGGCACTTGGAACGATCACAGAGCTTGGCACAAACGCGTTCGCAGCAGACCTGGCTCACGGGTTTGACAAAGAGTCGCCTCCACACTATTGGGCAGCTTACGATGCGTATTTGAAGTATCTCCCGAAGTATCCTACGGCGGTCGGCTACCCGAACGTATGGTGGTTTGAAAAGCTACCTACATCTACAGCAGCATTAGTCGACTTTGACAACTAAACTTCAATCTCTTCTTTTTTTCATTTTTTTTTGACGGATAACAGAGTAGACCATAAGGGAACCATGAGTGACATGCAAGGTCTCAGCATTCTCCTACTTATGATCATCGTGGCGGCAACGCCTAGCGTTTACGCGAACTCGATCAAGCTCGGACAGGGCACAATGCTTTTCTACAATGGGATGCGGGTGGGCACTTCAGGACAGCCCGGCTACGAAACATGGAACATCTCAATATCAATCGCAGAGTTCAATCAGACCACCCTTGTTTTTCAGAGCAACTCGACAGCAGCAACTTCAACTCTCAACTCAAGCGTCACGATTGAGTATCAGAACGGTTTTCCGACGTACGTGGACTACTTGACGGCCCTAATCTATCTTCCCGCAGAATGCCTATCAAAGAGCCTTCAGGGAGACCTGTCTTGGATGACTCGGATGCAAACACGGCCCTCAGGCAGCATAACAGCTGAGAAGGGTCAGACCACAAACGTAACAACAGAAGCAGGTTCGTTCAGATGCATCAACATAACTCTCACTCTTGCAGGAATGGACTCCGGATCATTGACGCTGATCTATGACGTGGACTCGGGCATTCTAACCTATGAACAGTGGACACCAAACTACGGGGACATAGTTGTCCTAAAGCTCACAGGAATAGTTGCGTCAACTGAGACACACCAACTATTGCCCGCAATAGCACTGGCGGCTTTAACCCTAGCGATCCCCTTCACGCTGGGAACTCGTGCCCTAGTCGCGACAATCAAAAAGAACAAGGGGCATGAAAAGAAGCAGCGACAGACATCAAAAACGACCTCGCTGAGTCTAAGCCTAATCATTACTGGTGGAATGCTCACTGTCGTTTCAATCTATCTGCCATGGACTCAATCTGCAGACATGCTAGCATACTTGCCTCTAACCCTTCCATCAGCCTTCAATGAACCTGCAAGATTCTACACATCAATATCTTTCACAGCGATAAGCCTGATGGTTCACACATCGGCTGTCTTAGCATGGGTGGGCGTTGCTACCTACGTATATGTAAGAAGAAAACTTGCGCTACAGCTTTTTACGATGATCTCAGTCACACTTGCCTTTATTT
>Ga0315279_10003019_pt1 | contig 24216 bp, 13 predicted proteins | sample YL17G06_20_MG_FD_203694 | JGI IMG/M metagenome (GOLD analysis project Ga0315279, IMG submission 203694) | Sediment microbial communities from Yellowstone Lake, YNP, Wyoming, USA - YL17G06_20 | ecosystem: Environmental > Aquatic > Freshwater > Lake > Sediment | place: USA: Wyoming | collected...
GGGGGGCATGGACGATCACCGTTCGGTGGGCTTGCTAGCCAGCCGACGGACCGTCGCCTCGGCAAAGTCTACGGCGTGGACGGGCAGCTTGGGATCGACGTTGTCCAGCGTGTCCGTGGGGCGGTGCAGGTTGGGGATCAACCCCTGCGCGTCCTGCGCTGAGAGGGTCAGGCTGGGCACGCCGTCGCGGCAGAACCAGATGCTGTCAAAGTCGCCCGTGTGCCACTCGCCCGGCTGGACGTCCTGGAACTGTGGGTCATGGGCCGCAGTCTCCAGCGCGCTGTCAACCAGCGCGTTCTGGTAGCGGATGTTGCTGAGGCTGCCCGTGCAGGTGATGACCTTGATCTGGCCCGCGCCGAGGTTGTCAAAGTTGAGGACAAAGGTGCGCTTGGGGTCCAGCTCTTTCTTGTGCGCCTGGTAGTAGGCCAGCGCGCCCTTCATGTTGGCTTCCTCGGCGCTGGTAAGTACCACCTCTACGTCCCAGCCGGGAATGGGGTTTTGCCACAGTCTCGCCGCCGTGGCCATGGCCACGGCCGTTCCCGTGGCGTTGTCGGCCGCGCCATTGGTGTAGCCGTAGCGCCAGTGGTCGATGCTGGAGATCACGGCCTGGGCCAGGAAGTAGACGATCAGGGCCCAGCGCAGGTAGTTAGCCCAGGGCAGCAAGTAGCCGCGCAGCACCAGGTAGGCCACGAGCATGGACAGCAGGATCAGCCCGATGTTGATGCGCAGTGACTGGCGAAAGCCCTTGACCATGGAGGGCAGGTAGAGCATGGAGACGGGAGCGGAATCATAGTGGCCCATCAGGATTAGCTTGTGCGTGGCCTTGCCCTGGCGCTGTGCGGCCTCGGCCGGGGCCTTGCCGATCACATTCTGTGCCGTGACCTGGGGCGGGAACCGCGAAATCGGGGTGACCCGCCAGTCAAAGTAGGTTAGAGAGGCGTCTACGAGAAAGAACACAAGCACGAAGCCCAGCCAAGAGATGTATTGCAGCAGCACCAGGCTGGCCACCAGCCCGCCGATCAGCCACCAGACCTCGGTCAGATAGGTCCTGGGGGTCTTGAAGGCCTGGCGCTCTATGGTCGCGCCAAGTTGTTTCAGGTGGCCTTCCAGGATGTCGGCGGCGCGATGCTCCTGTTCGGTGGCCGCTCCGCGGTGGGGCAGGGCAGCCAGGTCGCGCACAACGCTCATGGGGTCGAGAGTGTTTTCCGTCACAGTAGACAAGGGCACCCTCCTGCAGTCATACGATGTACCACCATTGTAGTATGCTTGCGGTCATTCTCCAACTCACATGCACGGATTTGACTCTGCCGCTGGCCCGCGCTAAACTGGCCCCACACACTGCTTCACAGCGCGGACAAGGAATTGACGACGTGGCGGGAGGTGCCGATGAAGATGATTATGGCCATCGTGCAGGACGCGGATTCCAGAGGACTGCTGGAGGCATTGGTGGCAAAGGGGTTGCGCGCGACCAAGGTCAGTACCACGGGTGGGTTTCTGGTGCGAGGCAACGCGACCATCCTGATGGGTGTGCAAGACGAACAGGTGGACACCGTGCTTGCCATGCTCAAGACGCACTGCCATGCCAGACGCGAGTTCGTCTCGCCCGTGGTGCCTCTGGGGGAGGCGGCTTCTGCCCGGCACTGGGTACAGCCGCTGGAGGTGGAGGTCGGCGGCGCAACCGTGTTCGTGCTCAACGTGGAGCGTTTCGAGCAGGTGTAGCGTAGGCGAGGGTCGCCCGCGCATGGAGCCTCGTGCCCCGGGCTTGATGCTTCCGATCTCAGGGAATAGGCGGCACCGTGTCGTGCGTTACGTGCGTGTTCTCCTCGATGTCGATCAGCAACCGAATCAAGTCACTTGCCGCCAGCAGCAGCAGGAACTGCACGACGCTGCCCAGCCCAAGCAAGAGTGCGGCGATCAGGCTGCTGGCTCCGGACATGCTCAGCGCACGAACGTACACGCCGAACGGCAATTGCCGGCCGAGACCTGTCAGTTCTGCTTTGCCGACTCCAATTCCCGTGACTACCACTAAGAGGACTACCAGCAAGACTCCCACGAATAGCATACACCATGCCATGACCTGAAACAGGGTGGAGACCATGTGTAGGGCGCGATACCTCTGCACGGGCAAACCTCCTTCCTGCGGCGATTCCGTACCATTTAGATACTACTTGGCTCCTAAATTGTAACATGAAACCGGGTTTCTCGCAAATTGGCGTGCGGGGCCCGCTCTCGGGAAGGAGTCTCCCTTGTGCTCACGTATTGCTCCTACGATCCCGAAGGCACGCTGGAAGGGGACAGCCCTGCTGTTGGCCGTGCTCCTGCCGGCGGCGTTAACCCTGCGCCTCTACGGCATCAATTGGGACCAGGGCTTTCTTTTCCATCCTGACGAGCGCCAAATCCTGATGGTCACAGAGCGGCTGGCCTGGCCCCGCAATTGGCCTGAGTTTCTGTCGCCCCAAAGCCCGCTCAACCCGCGTTTCTTTGCCTACGGGTCGTTGCCCATCTACCTGCTGCGCCTGCTGTCCTGGCTGCTGGCCAGACTGGATGCCGGTTGGGCCTCCCTGTGGCGCTTTTACCAGCTTGGCCGTCTGCTCTCGGCACTGTTCGACACGGCCACGCTGTGTGCTCTCTATGCACTGGCGCGCCGCCTGTACGACCGACGAGTGGCTGCTCTGACGGCCGTCCTGGCTGCCTTCACGGTCCTGCACATCCAACTGGCTCACTTTTTCACCGTGGACACGCTACTCACGATGCTTGTGGTGTTGGCCGTGCTCAAGGCGCTGGACGTGGAGCGTGCCGGTCGCGCGCGCGACGGAGCGTGGCTTGCCGTACTGCTGGGTGCGGCGCTGGCCACCAAGGTGAGCGCGCTGCCGCTGGTCGCGGTGGTGGTGGCCGCGTGGCTGGCCTTTGCCTGGCCAACGCCAGGCGATCTCGGAGCAAGGCTGCCGGGGTCTGAAGCTCAAAGGAAACCACTGAGCCACGCAGTCCACGTAGGGTATCCAGGAAATGACTCCGTGGCCGCCGTGTCTGCGTGGTTGGTCCTGTTGCGCGCTCTTGGACTGGCCTGGCGCGGGGCGCGGCGCGGAGTGTGCCTCAGCCTGGGCGTGGCGCTGCTCGTCTTTCTGCTGTTGCAGCCATATGCCCTGCTGGATGCAGCTCGCTTCGCCCGCGGCGTGGGCCTGGAACTGTCGATGTCACAGGGTTGGACCGATGTGCCCTACACGCGGCAGTACGCTGGCACCTTGCCCTATCTCTACCAGGTGCGTCAACTGCTGCTCTTTGGCATGGGCCTGCCGCTGGGCCTGCTGGGCCTGGCCGGCTTGTTCTACCTGGTCTGGCGCACCTGGCGGCGTCCCTCGCGCCAGAGCGTGGTCTGGCTCACCTGGCCGTTGCTGTATGCGCTGCAGCAGGGGGCCGCGTATGCCAAGTTCCTGCGCTACGCCCTGCCTCTGCTACCGTTTCTGTGCATGGCGGGGGCGGCCCTGGCGTGGGCCCTGTGGGACCGCTCCGCGCAGCTGACGACCCCGTGGCGCAGGCGGGTGCTGCGCTGGGGCGCGGGCAGCGTGCTGGTGCTCGTGCCCTTCGCCACCCTGCTCTATGCTCTGGCCTTTGCGCGCATTTATGCGCAGCCGCACCCCTGGCTACAGGCCTCGGCCTGGCTGTGCGAACACGTCCCCGCTGGTGCGACGTTGATGGCCGACGTGTGGGACGACGCGCTGCCGGTCTACTCGACCACCGGGGCCGCCGGCTGCGCCCAGGAGTACAGCCACTTTACCGTGGACCTGCACGCAGCCGAGTCGTCGGCCAAGCGTGAGCAGATGTTGGACGGCTTGCTGGCTTGCGATTATATCGTGCTGCCGAGCGACCGGCTCTACGCTTCACTCACGCGCCTGCCGGAACGTTTTCCGCTCGCCAGTCGTTACTATCAGCAGTTGTTTGCGGAGAGGTTGGGCTTTCGACTGGTGGCCGCCCCGGCCGTGCACCCCAACCTGGCGGGCGTGACCCTGCGCGACGATCCACGCGCCGGGCTGCCGCTGCCCATCCCGCGCGTTCTGGCAGAGAGTCGTCCGGCGGGCCGGGTGATCGACCTGGGCCGCGCGGACGAGAGCTTCACGGTCTACGACCATCCCCAGCCGCTCATCTTCCAGAGATTCGAGCGCCTGTCGCGAGAGGAGCTGCAGCACCGTTTGCAGGGTGGTTCGTAGTGGAGGCACAAGCGCCGGGAGAGCGCACCGGCGTGCGCACTGCAAGCACAGGCGTGTCGCGCACGAGGGTCCCTGTGCTCGACCCTGGGGGCGCTTTCTGCCGGACGCTTTGCCCGCGTGTGGCCGTTGTGCTATAATGGCAACGCATGAAGAACTGGCGTGTGTGGATCGGCATCCTGGTCAGTGTGCTATGCCTCTACCTAGCTGTGCGCGGCATCGATTTCGGCGGCCTGGGGCAGGCGCTGCGCCGCGTGCAATGGGTTTGGCTCCTGCCAGCCTGTGCATTGGTGGTCCTGGGACTCGCGGCGCGAGCTTTCCGGTGGCGCCTGCTGTTCTACCCCCAGACAGGACTCAGGCTCGGCCGGCTGTTCAACCTGTTGGGCATCGGCTACCTGGTCAACAACCTGTTGCCCGTGCGCCTGGGGGACGTGCTACGCGCCTACCTGTGCGCCGAGCTCGAACGGCTGAGCGTAGTGCGCGCGCTTTCGACCGTGGTCGTCGAGCGCATCGCGGACACGCTGGCTATCCTATTCCTGCTGCTGTGCAGCGTGCCGTTTGTGTCTCTGCCGGCGAGCCTGGTGCGGCCCACGCTGGGCATTGGCATGCTGGCCAGCCTAGCTGTGCTGGTGCTTCTGTTCCTGGCCTCGCGCAAGGAGCGCAGCGTGGCCTTGCTGGGCGGACTGACCGCGCGGGTCGGGTTCCTGAACCGCGCAGGGTTCAAGCAGGCGGCCGTGTCGGCCGTAGAGGGGCTGTCGGCCTTGAGCTCGTGGCGCACGGCGCTGGGGGTCTGGATGTGGTCGCTGCTCGCCTGGCTGGGCAATGCACTGCAGCTCTACGTAATCATGTGGGCCACCGGCCTGCGCCTGCCGCCCGTCGCAGCGCTGGTGTTGCTGTGCCTGACGTCGTTGGGCATGACCGTACCTTCTTCGCCCGGCTATATCGGTGTGTTCGAGTACCTGACCGTGCTCTCATTGGCCCTTTTCGGGGTGAGCCAGGAGGCGTCCCTCGGCTTTGCGTTGGTGGCGCACGCCGTCGGCTACGTGGTGCTGATCGGGTTGGGCTTTCTCGCGGCGTGGATAGAAGGCTACTCGTTCGTGCGCCTGCGCGAGATGTTGGGCCAGATGGGGCCAGCCAAACGCTAGATATCGTTGATCCTGTCTACTCTGGAGACTGACGCAGACTGTGAAAGTCCTGACCGTGCTGACCTACTACCATCCTCACTGGACCGGCTTGACGGCCTACGCCCGACGTCTGGCGGAAGGACTGGTACAGCGTGGCCACCAGGTGACGGTGCTGACTTCGCGCTATCGTCCCGAGTTGGCCAAAGGCGAATTGTTCAATGGCGTGCGCATCGTGCGCCTGGAGCGCATCCTGCGCGTCAGCCGTGGGGTGATCATGCCCTCCTTCCCCTGGGTCGCCAATCGGTTGATTCGAGAGCATGACGTAGTGCAGATGCACACGCCGCTGATGGAATCACCCCTGATCACGACCCTGGCGCGCCGGCATGGCAAACGTGTGCTTTTCACGCACCATGGCGACCTGGTGATGCCGGCCGGGCCTTTCAACCAGTTCGTGCAGTTCACCGTGACGGGCCTGATGACCCTGGCGCTCAAGGGCTCAGCGCGCGTCAGCGTGGCCAGCAAGGATTATGCGGATTCGTCGCGCTTTCTGCGGCCGTTCCAGGACAAGCTGGCGTACATTTACCCGGCCATGGAGATCCCCGCACCGATCCCCGCGCAGGTCGCGGCCTGGCGGCGCGAGCTGGGCGGGGAGGATGCCAGCCTGATCGGCTTTGCCGGTCGCTTCGTGGAAGAAAAGGGTTTTGACTTTCTTCTCAAGTCCATCCCCTACGTGCTGGAGCGCGTGCCCAACGCTCGCTTTGTCTACGCCGGCGACCACGAGGTGGTCTACGAGTCGTTCTATGAGAAATGGGAGCACTTGATCCGCAAATGGCCCGGTCATGTGATCCAGGTCGGCCTGATCCGCGATCCGCAAAAGATGGCCAACTGGTACGCCCTTTGTGACGTGTTTGCCCTGCCCAGCCGCTCCGATTCCTTTGGAATCGTGCAGGTTGAGGCCATGCTGTCGGGCACGCCGGTGGTGGCGACCGACATCCCGGGCGGGCGCGTTCCGGTCCAGGAGACAGGCATGGGCCTGTTGGTACGACCGCAGGACGAGCGAGCGCTCGCCGATGGCCTGGTGGAGGTGCTCAAGAACCGCGCACCCTACGTCAAGAATCGCGCGGCGATCCTGTCCGTCTTTAACCTGGAGCTGACGCTGGATCAGTACGAGCAGTTGCTGCAGAGCCTGATCTAGACTGCCGCGGCGCGCGGCCCTACGGCGCGCCAGGGGCAACTCGAGTCGAGAGGTGGCAACGTGAAGGCGAGGACACGGTCGGTTTGGAGTCTGGTGGCGCTGGTCGCCGTGGGCCTGGCGGTTGCGGGTCAACGGCGTGTGGCGACCCGTGATTTCGTCCTGGATGGCGTGTTCTTCCTGGCGATCGCCGTGGTGTTGTTCATCCTGGCTCTGTCCAGAGAAGAGAGTTCCGAGCCTGTCATGTGGCCGCACAATGCGCCCGCGACGGTGGGCGAGCAGTGCGTGCCCCTGGTGCGCGGACGGCTGCGCCAGGCGCTGCTGGTCCTGATGGTGGTCCTGGGCGGGGTCGCCTTTGCCTCGCTGGCCAGGAATCATTATACCCAGCGCGGATTGCTGTGTTGGCTGGGTGCTCTCGTCGCATGGCTGCTGGCGACGGTGTACGTGCGCCCTGGCCCCCTCAGGGCGTGTCTGCCCAGGCCCGCGGCGCTCAAGGAGACGCTGCAGCGCGGCACCCTCGTCATCCGGACCCGCTGGGCCGTGCTCCTCTTGTTGGTGATTCTGCTCATCTCGTTCTTCTTTCATGTCCACCGCATTGATACACTGCCGCCCGAGGCGCAGAGCGATCACGTCGAGGCTTCCGAGGACGTGCGCAGCATCCTGCGCGGCGACTATATGATCTTCTTTCCGCGCAACACCGGGCGCGAGGGCATGCAGTTCTACCTTACGGCGCTGCTCTCGCACGTCTTTGGCTACGGCTTCACCACGCTCAAGCTCACCATGGCCCTGCTCGGCATGCTGAACGTGATTCCGCTCTACTTCCTGGCCAAAGAGCTGTGGAACCGGCGCATGGCTTTACTGGCGGCCTTTTTCATGGCCACCTCCTACTGGCACACTATGGTCAGTCGCATTGGCTGGCGCATCGTGATGTACCCGTTCTGGACCACGGTAACCCTCTTTTGTCTGTTGCGCGCCTTTCGCACGGGCCGGCGCAACGACTACCTCTGGACGGGCCTGGTGCTGGGTTTGGGGCTGTACGGCTACATGGGCTTTCGCGTCGTGCCACTGCTGGTGGTGGCGCTGTGCCTGCTGGAAGCGTTGCGGCAGCGCGCCCACCTGGACTGGAAGCGCTATGCCACGCACATGGGCTTGCTGATCGTGACTTCCATGCTGGTCTACCTACCCATGTTCCGCTACATGTACGACGAGCCCAAGATGCTGTGGTACCGCGTGCTGACACGCACGTCGGACCTGGAGACGCAGGTGCAGCGCAACCCGCTGTGGGTCTTCGCCGACAACGTCAAGCGCGGCTTCTTGATGTTCAACTGGTCTTCGGACGCGGCTTGGCCGCAAACCGTGCTCTTCCGGCCCAGCCTGGAGTACATCACCGCCGGGCTGCTCGTGTTGGGCGCCGCCTATCTGCTCTACCTGCTGCTGGTCAAGCGCCGCGCCACAGCGCTGTACCTGGTCGTTTCCATGTTCATCCTGATGCTGCCCTCCACGCTGGCGATTGCCTTCCCCATCGAAGTGCCCAGCAACACGCGCGCCTCGGGGGTGATTCCGATCGTGGTCATGCTGGTTGCACTGCCGGTGTACCTGGCGGGGCAGCAGTTGCTGCGCGCGCTGCGCGGGGGCACGGGCCTGACGCTGACCGTCGTGCTGGGTGGGTTAGTGTTGCTGCAGTCGGCGCGCTCCAACTACCAGACCTACTTCCACGACTACTACTGGGACTACCGCCACGCTGCGCCCAACACCTCGGACATGGCGCGCATCATCCGCGGCTTTGGCAACAGCGTCGGCGACATCTACGACGCCTACATCGTCTCTTCGCCGTATTGGATCGATCACCGTGCTGTGTCGCTGACGCTGCGCGACATGGATTGGAACAACAACCTGCTGAACATCGCCGACGCACAAGCTCACCTGGCCGAGCCGCGCAACCGCCTGTACATCTTCCGGCCCGACAATCAGGAGGCAGAGGTCTGGCTGCGCGAGCACTATCCCAACGGGCAACTGATGCGCTACCAGGCCTTCATCCCGGAAAAGGACTTTATGGTCTTTTTCGCGCCCGCACAGCCGTGATTTTGCGCTTGACAGATTGCTGGCTTTGGCGCAGAATGCGTCGACCTTGTGAGCTATCCTGATCAGGAGAGTAGGACATGCTTGAGAGCACGCCAGTGGCAGACAACGGAGCGCCAGGTCACCCGGACACGCCTGGGCACAAGCCGCGTTGGTCCACGTTGTGGCAAAGCAAGACGGCGGTGCAGGTCTGCCTGGTCCTAGTTCTGCTGCTGGCCGCGGTGTTTCGCCTCACCGGCGTGAACTGGGACAGCCAGACGCACCTCCATCCCGACGAGCGCTTTGTCTGGATGGTGGAGATGTCGCTGCAGTTGCCCAAAAGCATCGGCGAGTACTTTAACACGGCGGTCTCCCCCCTCAACCCCTACAACCGGGGCAACAGCTTTGTCTATGGCACCTTCCCGCTCTTCCTGACCCGCTGGCTGGGCGATGCGCTCAAACTGGGCGATGGTGAGCACATCCACCTGGTGGGCCGCGTCCTGGCAGCCATCTTTGACCTGGTGACGGTGTGGCTGATGTTCTTCATTGGCCGTAAGCTGTACGACGAACGGGTTGGCCTGCTGGCCTCTTTCCTGACGGCCTGCACGGTGATCCAGATCCAGCAGGCGCACTTTTTCACCGTGGACAGCTTCTCCGCCACGTTTATCGTGCTGACCTTTCTCCTGGCGCTCAGGGTGGCGGAGCGTGGCAGTTGGAGCGATTTCCTCTGCATGGGAGTGAGCTATGGGTTGGCGGCGGCCTGCAAGCTCAACACGGCCACCTTTGGCGCGATCATGGTGCTGGCTTGCCTGCTGCGCATCTACAACGCCTGGCGCACTCCCGTCGTGTCAGCCGATGGCGCCTCCCGTCGGCCCTCGAGCGGTTTCTCCTGGCAAATGATGATCGGCGGGGTGAGCGTGGCGTTGCGCGTCGAGCCGCCCGCAACCCCAGCGTCGGAGCCCGAGCCCGCGCCGGAGGCGGTTGCCCCGCCACGCGAACCGCACTGGCTCGAGATCGGCTACGGTGTGGCAGTCAAGTTCTTTGTGTGTCTGGTCGTCGCTTTCTTCACCTTCCGCATCTTCCAGCCCTACACCTTCCAGGGGCCGGGCTTTTTCGGACTCAAGTTCTCCGAGCGCTGGCTGAACGATATGCGCAACTCGATGCACTTGATGAGCGGGCAGGCCGACTATTTTCCCAGCCACCAGTGGGCCTCGCGCCCGGCGGTCCTCTTTTCGCTGCAGAACATGGTCCTGTGGATGATGGGCATCCCGCTGGGACTGGCGAGTTGGGCTGGTTGGGCTCTGGCTGGCTACCAACTGCTGGCCGAGCGCAAGCTACAACACCTGCTGATCCTGGCCTGGACCACCTTCTACTTCCTGTACCAGTCCACGCAGTTCGTCAAGAACTCGCGTTACCTGATTCCGGTCTTCCCCTTTTTCGCGCTGCTGGCCGCCTACTTGCTGATCTCTGCCTGGGAATGGGCCAAGGCAGCCAGGTTGCGCTGGGCGCGTGTGGCGGCGACGGCGGCGGTGGTTGTGGTGGCGGTGGGCACGTTCCTGTGGGCCTTTGCCTTCACGCGCATCTACACGCGCCCGCTGACGCGTGTGGCCGCCTCACTCTGGATCTACGACAACATTCCGCCTGGGTCGTCCATCACCTCCGAGGGCTGGGATGACCCTCTGCCGTGGGGCGGGGTAGGGGGCCGCAACGGCTACGCCGAGGGCATCTACACCGGCGTCGAGACGCAGCCCTACCACGAGGACCTGCCCGAAAAGCTGGACTGGTACGTCGACTGGCTCGCCAGGGCCGACTATGTGATCCTCAGCAGTAACCGCCTGTACGGCTCGATTCCGCGCCTTCCGATGCGCTACCCCATGACCACGCGCTACTACCAGTACCTGTTCTCGGGCGAGCTGGGCTTTGAGCTGATCAAGACTTTCACTTCGCACCCCAACCTGGGCCCCATTGAGATCAACGACGACAATGCCGAAGAAGCCTACACGGTCTATGACCACCCCAAGGTGTCGATCTTCAAGAAGACCGAGGCGTTCTCGCCCGACAAGGTGCGCCACCTGCTGGGCGATGGCATCGACTGGGACAACATCGCGCGCCTGCGGCCCGTCGAGGTGCCCAACTGGAAGAACGGCCTGCAGTTGACCGACCAGGAGAAAGAGGCGCAGCGCGCGGGCGGGACGTGGTCGGCCATCTTCAACCGCAAGAGCCTCAGCAATGCGCTGCCGGTGCTGTTCTGGCTGCTGCTGGTGGAGATCCTCGGCCTGGTCACGCTGCCGTTGGCCTACCACATCTTCCACGGGCTGGCCGACCGGGGCTACATCCTGGCCAAGACGCTGGGCATCCTGCTGCTCACCTGGATCACGTGGATGCTGGTCAACCTGGGCCTGACGGGTTACAGTCGCACGGCCATCGGCGCGGCCCTGCTGCTGATGGCGGCTGTTGCAGGCTTGATTGCATGGCGCAAGCGCGACGAATTGCTGGCCTTTGTGAAGGACAACCAGCGCCTGATCGTGGTCAACGAGCTGTTGTTCCTGCTCTTCTTTGGCCTGTTCCTGGCCATCCGCTATGGCAACCCGGACCTCTGGCACCCGGTCATGGGTGGCGAGAAGCCGATGGATCTGGCCTACCTCAACGCGGTGATCCGCAGCAGCACGTTCCCGCCCTACGACCCCTGGTCTGCAGGCGGCTACCTCAACTACTACTACTATGGCCAGGTGATCGTGGCCACGCTGATCAAGTTCACGGGCATCGTGCCCTGGGTGGGCTACAACCTGGCCATCCCGTTGCTGGCCGCCCTGACGGCGATGGGCGCCTTTTGCGTGGCTTACAACCTGACGCACAAGGCCGGCTCTCAGTCTGCGGACAGCGCGCGGCCGGAACTGGCGGGCGCCGCGTCCCGCCTCTGGCGGGGCTGGTGGCGCAAAGAGTATCTGTGGGGCCTGTTGGCGGCGCTGATGGTGGTTGTGCTGGGCAACCTGGACGAGATCAGCGTGCTGATCCGTGCCGTGCAGGACATGGGCCGGGTGGACGCCAAGAGCTCGATTGGCTTTGTGCGTGGCTTGGCCAGCTTCTTCTCCGGGCTGTCGCTCTGGATCTCAGGCAAGGGACGGCCCGGGTTCCGGCCCGAATGGCCCTACTGGAACCCATCGCGCGTAATGACGCACGGCGAGATCAACGAGTTCCCGTTTTTCACTTTTCTCTATGCCGACCTTCACGCGCACCTGATCGCGTTACCCTTTGGGCTACTCGCGCTGGGCCTGGCGGTAGGCATCGTGCGCCAGAAGGCGCGCGCCGCGTCGGCGCGTGCAGTGGAGGTGGCTCGCGTGCGGGCGCAGGGCCTGGCCGCCTGGGCGCGCTCGCTGTGGGAGCGCTACGTCGCGCGCGTGGATTGGGGCGAGGTGTGGCTGCTCTCAACCGTGGCCCTGGTGGTCGGCGCGCTGCGCTGCATCAACTCGTGGGACTATCCCACCTACATGGTAGTGGCGGGCGTGGCGCTGGTAGTGCGCGAATACGAGCAGCGTGGCAAAGTGGACCTTGCCGGCCTGTGGGCGGTGGCGTGGCGCTCGGCCGCGCTGTTCGTTCTGAGCACGCTCTTCTTCCAGCCGTTTCACGCGCGCTTTGCGATGCCCTATGCAGCGTTCGAGCGCTGGAAGGGCCCGCGCACCCCGCTGGATGCCTACCTGATCATCCACGGGCTGTTCCTGTTCTGCATCGTGTCGTGGCTGGTGTTGGAGCTTCTCAGCCGTCAGTCGCGCGGCGGGGTGGTGCGCATGTTGCGTCTGGCCGGGCACTACTGGGATCGCCTGCCGCGCCTGCTGGGCCTCTACAGGCGCCTGGCGCGCCAGGGCCGCGAGTTTGACCTGTTGCTCGGCACCGTCACGGCCGTGTTGGTGCTGCTGTTGGCCTGGTGGGTCAAGGCAGGCGAATGGTTTGGCATCTTTCTGCTGCTCGTGATACTGGGAACGCTGCTGGTGGTGCTGCGCAGCGTCCCGCCAGAGGCGGGGCTGCGCTGGCGCATGGACCCCCGCCGTCGCTTTGTCTGGCTGCTCTTTGGCCTGGGGCTGGTGCTGAGCGGGGCGGTGGACCTCGTGGTGTTAAAGGGCGACATCGGGCGCATGAACACCGTCTTCAAGTTCTACTTGCAGATCTGGGTCTTCTGGTCCGTGGCGGCCGCCTTTGCCCTCAGCGAGGTGGCCGAGCGCCTGCCGCGCTGGTCCCTGCCACGCCGGCGGCTCTGGCTGGGCGCGTTGGGCGTGCTGCTCTTCCTGGCAGTGCTCTACCCGGTCTTTGCCGGCAAGGCCAAGATCAACGACCGCTTTGACGCCAGCAGCGGCCCCTCGCTAGACGGCATGGCCTACATGAAGACGTCGGTCTACCACGACAACCAGCCGTACGAACTCAAGTGGGACTATGACGCGATCAACTGGCTGCTGGACAACGTCCAGGGCACGCCCGTGATCGCCGAGGGCAACACCGAGGAACGTGGGCTGTACCGCTGGGGTTCACGCATTTCGATCTACACTGGCATGCCGACCATCCTGGGATGGAGCTGGCACCAGCGCCAGCAGCGCTCGGCCATGCCAGGCGAGTGGATCGACCGCCGCCTGCGCGACGTCACGGACCTGTACCGCGATTCGGACGTCAACACGGCGCTCAACATCATCCAGAAGTACGACGTGCGCTACATCTACGTGGGCGAGCTTGAGCGCGACTATTACCCCGGCCCCGGACTGGACAAGTTTGAGAATATGCGCGCGCAGGGCCTGCTCAGCTTGGCGTACTACAACGAGAGGGTCCAGATCTACGAAGTCATAAAGAAATGAAGAATGTAGAATGGAGAATGAAGAATGTGGGCTGTGCTTGGTTGGTGGGTGATCGTAGAGGTGATCGGGCTGCTGGCGCTGCCGATCGCCTTGCGCCTGTTCCGGTTCCTGCCCGAGCGCGGCTATGCCTTTGCCAAGCAGCTCGGCCTGCTGCTGTGTGGCTATCTGCTGTGGATCGGATGTAGCTTCCACTTTCTTAGCAACACGCGCAGTGCCATCTTGTTCGTGATGCTGCTGGTGGGCGCTGTCTCGGCCGGCCTGTGGTGGCGCGACCGCGACGGCGTGGCGAGCTTCTGGCGCGAGAACCGGCGCACGATCATCGCTACCGAACTCGTGTTCACCGTCGCGCTGGTCGTGTGGGCCGTCGTGCGCGCCTACAACCCCGACATCGCGGCTACGGAAAAGCCGATGGAGATCGGCTTCCTCAACGCCATCCTGCGCAGCCAGTACTTTCCGCCCCACGACCCCTGGCTCTCCGGATTTGCCATCAGCTACTACTACTTTGGCTACCTGATCATGGCCATGCTCACCAAGCTCTCGGGCGTGGCGCCCAGCGTGGCCTTCAACCTGGCCATTTCGCTGCTGTTTGCGCTGACGGCCGCGGGCGCCTTTGGCCTGGTTTACAACCTACTGGCCACCGACATGGGGCAGCGCGCGCGCAAGGGCCTCTCAGCCATCCTGTGGTCGCTGCTGGGTCCGCTTTTCGTGCTGGTGATCGGCAATCTGGAGGGCTTTTTCGAAGTGCTGCACACGCGCGGGCTGGGCTCGCCCGCCTTCTGGAAGTGGCTGGACGTGCAGGGCCTGATCGACGCGCCCGTCAACAAGCAATGGGTGCCCACCGACACCTGGTGGTGGTGGCGCGCCTCGCGCGTGGTGAACGACCGCGACCTGCAGGGCGGTCACATGGAGGTGATCGACGAGTTCCCGCAGTTCAGTTTCTTGCTCGGCGACATGCATCCCCACGTGCTCAACCTGCCCTTTGTGTTGCTGGCCTGCGCGCTGGCGCTCAACGTGCTGCTGGGCGCGCGCGAGTGGGTCGCCGCGAAGCACGCGGCCTCCGAACCACACGCGGTGGGCGTTAAGGCGCCACTTTGGGAGCGTTGGCCGATCGTGCGCCGGGCATGGGGCGCGCTGCGGGACCCTTGGCGCGCGCATGCGTTCGATCTAGTCCTGCTGGCCCTCTGTCTGGGAGCGATGGGCTTCCTGAATACCTGGGACCTCCCCATCTACCTGTTCATCCTGGTGGCCGCCTTTTTCGTCGGGCAGCGCTCACAACGCAATCCCGAATGGCTGCTGACCAGCCTGGCCTTTGCGGCCTCTGTGGCGATTCCCGCCGCGCTGCTCTACCTGCCCTTTTACCTGAGCTTCCAGTCGCAGGCGGGTGGCATCCTGCCCCAGCTGTTCAACACGACGCGCCTGCACCAGTACCTGCTGATGTTTGGCCTATTCATCTTTGTCATCGTCAGCCTGATCATGGTGCAGATCCGGCGTGCCCTGGCCGGAGACGCGCAGGCGGGACCTGGTCTAGTCGCCAAGACTAGGCGCGCGGGCGTGGGGCGTGGGTTCCTGCTGGACATGGCCAACTGGCTGCTGTGGCTGCTGGCCGGTCCGCTCCTGCTGATGGCGCTGGCCGTGCTCTCGATCATGGTCACCAAGTCGGGCCGGGCCTTCCTGGAGGGCGTGCTGAATGACGGGCGCGTCAAGGAGCTGATCGGCAACAGCGGCGTGGCGGGACTGCTGCGCCAGGCCCTCCTGGTGCGCATGGGCAATCCGGGCACCTTCCTACTGCTAGCGCTGCTGATTGCAGCGCTGCTCTACCTGCTGCAGCGTGCATTGCAGACCTCCAAGGGAGAGGCTCGCACCGAGGTTGAGCCGGCCACGCTGTTTGTGTACCTGATCGCGGGTGTGGCTTTCCTGCTCACGTTGGGGGTCGAGTTCGTCTACCTGCGCGACTCGTTCGGCTCGCGCATGAACACGGTCTTCAAGTTCTACTACCAGGCCTGGGTGCTGATGGCCATCGCGGCGGCCTTTGGCAGCTACTATCTCCTGGGGCGCGAGAGCGAGTCCGAGCGTACGGGAACGCTCATCGCACGCTACGCCTGGCTGGCCGTCCTGGTGGCGCTTGTGCTGGGCGGCATGTGCTACCCGCTGCTGGGCATCCCCAACAAGGCGGGCGGTTTTCGCGGCAAGCCCACCCTGGATGGCATGGCGTTCCTGGCGAACTCGCGTCCGGACGACTATGCGGCCATGCTCTGGCTGCAGCAGAATGAGCCCGGCATGGCCTACATCGTGGAGGCCTGGGGCGGATCGTACAGCGATGGAGCGTTTGGCTCGGCCTTTACGGGCCTGCCCACTGTGCTGGGCTGGGACTTTCACGAATACCAGTGGCGTGGTAATTCGATTGAGGGCGACAAGCGCAAGCCGGATATTGCCACGATCTTCCAGAACTCTGATGCGCAACAGGTCTTGACCCTGCTGGGAAAGTATGGTATAAAATACGTCTACGTGGGTCCGACCGAGTCACGCAAATACGAGCTTCCTCCACAGCTCATCCAGCGCTTTGGGCGCTTCCTGGCAAAGGTTTACGAACAGGGCAACGTCGCCATCTACCGGCGCTGACTTCCATGCGTTGCACAAACAGGGGTATGCCGATGACAGATGCAGGCAATGACCATCCGGATAACAAGCCCAGGCTCACTATAGAGCTCCTGTGCTATGGATTGAGCTTCGGTTTGGCCCTGGCTTTGCGCCTGCTGGCCCTGGACCGCTGGCCGTTGCTGGATGGCGAAGCGAGCCTGGCTCTGGCGGCCTGGCGCGTGGCGCGTGGCCTGCCGGCCACGCTACGCGGACACAGTCCGCTGCTCTTCCACGTTGACACGCTGCTGTTCTACCTGACCAACGGCAGCGATGCCCTGGCCCGCTCTTTTTCCGTGCTGTGTGGCGCGGCCCTGGTGCTCGTGCCCTACGCCCTGCGTCAGCGGTTGGGCCGACTGGGTGCGCTGGTCGCGTCGTTCCTGCTGGCCATCTCCCCCAGCCTGGTCTACTTTTCCCGGGTCGCCGATGGCAGCATCGCGGTCGCTTTCTGCGCGCTGGGACTACTGGCGGCCGTGGTGGGCTACCTGGATGAACGGCGCCCAGCCTGCATACTGGCCGCGGCGGTGTTGGCTGTGTTTGCCCTGCTGTCGGGCCCTTCGGTCTACACGTGGATCACGCTGCTGCTGACCTTTGTGCTTGTGCTTTACCTGCTGTCGCGGCGCAGCCAGGACCGCGGCGTGTGGGACGAGCTGGGGCAGGCTTGGCGCGACCTGGGCGCGGACGCGGAAACCCGGCGCTTGGCTTTGCTGCTGGCCGCGCTGGTCTTCCTCGTGGCAGGTGTGGCCTTCCTGTCCGATCCAGCGGGCCTGCAGATGGCGCTGGACCAGTTTGGCCAGTGGGTGCGCGGCTTCCAATGGCTGCGCAGCGTCTCGCCAGCGGCGGGGCTGCGCAGTGTCCCGCCAGCGGCGGGGCTGCGCGGCACGCCCTGGTACCGCGGCCTGCAGTTGCTGTTGCTCTACGAGACCCTGCCGCTGGTGCTTGGGCTGGCTTGGTTCTTCGTGACGCGCAAGCGGCACGACTTGCTGACCCAGTTTCTGCGCTATGCGTTTGTCTTCACGTTGGTGTTCTCCATCGTGCCCGGCTACCGGCCGGCCAACGGCGTTCTGCTCATCCTCCTGCCGCTGGTTCTGGCAGCGGGCCAGACGGCGGAGATCGCCTTCGAGAAGATGGCGGAGGGGGTACGTCAGCCGGCGTTCTGGGCCCTGGTAGCGCTCAACCTGGTTATGGCGGCCGCGGCCTACGAGCAGCTCGTGGTATACCTGGTTGTGCCGACCTCCACCTACCTGCTGCGCATCGCGGCGCTGGTGGTCTTTGCCGTCGCAGCCCACGCTATGCTGTGGAGCCTCTCGGGGCCGCGCATTCCGCTGCGCGCGGCGGCCTTTTCGCTAGTACTTTTGCTGTTGTTTGTCACACTGCGCACGGAGGCCCATCTGAACTACACTGCGGCACGCGATCCCGTGGAGCCACTGGTCGGCACCACGACCTCACCGGACGTGCTGGAGCTAGCGCGTTGGTCCCGGAAGCTTTCCAGCCAGCTCAAGGGCGATCCGCGCATCATGGACTGGCAGGTCGATGCTTCCCTGGAGACCCCGCTGGGTTGGTACCTGCGCAGCTTTGAGAGCGTCAGCTACCTTTCCGCGGCAAGTGCCGTGCCGGATGCCTCGGGCGTGATCCTGCCGTCCACGGCGGAGGCGCCCGCGCGCTACGTGGGCATGCGCTTTGTCCTGCACTCGACTTGGACGAGCGAGAAGCCGCCCCTGCTGGAGTGGGTGCGCTGGTGGACGGGCTACCAGAACAAGTTGAAGGAGCAGCCCGCCGACGAGGTCATGCTCTGGGTCAAGAGTGAACCACAGGGGAGTGTGGAATAGCCCTCCCGAAAGGTCTCTCGGCGTGCGCTGGCAGGTATCGCGGCACCACCTTTCGGGAAGGTCTTTCGACATGTCCGAAACCATATGCATCAAGTTAAAGGGATTGGAGCCATGGAGCAAGAGAATTTGAGCACGAAACCGAGCTTCTGGGATCGACCGCTGTTCTCGAGGATCCGCATCAACTGGCGCACGCTGCTGATCGCGCTGATCGTCGTGCTACTGATCTTCACGCGTCTCTGGGACCTGGGCAACCGCTCGTTTGGTCACGATGAGAGCATCCATGCCTGGGAGTCCTGGAAGCTGGAGACCGGCCAGGGCTATCGGCAGGACCCCGTGTACCACGGCCCCATCCTGTATCACTGCGTGGCCTTCATCTACTTTCTGTTCGGGGTCAGCGAGGTCAACGCGCGCATCTTCCCGGCTCTGCTCAGCGTCGTCCTGGTGCTGCTGGTGTTGCCCCTGCGGCGCTGGCTGGGACGTGCCGGCTCCTGGTTTGCCATTTTCCTGCTCACCATCTCGCCGACCTTGATGCTGCGCGGGCGCTATCTGCGCCACGACATCTGGCTGATGGTGGCAGCCATGGTGATGTTATTCTGCTTCTTCCAGTACCTGGAGGATCGCAAGGAACGCTGGCTGTACATCCTGGCGGCGGCCCAGTCGGCGGCCTTTTGCGCCATCTCTGGCGCGTTCATCTACGGCGCGATCTTTGGGGCCTTCTGGCTGGTCTACCTGGTGCTCGAGTGGGTGCGCACCCGCAAGCCGCTCAAGGAGCTGCCTGTTTTTGACCTGGTGGTGTTGATGGCCACGCTGGCTATGCCGTTGGCAGCGCCTGTCTTCTCCAAGGCGCTCAAATTCGACTCGCTGGACTATTCCAACACGGGCATGTTGCGCTCGTTTGCGATCGTGATCACCCTCCTGATCGTGTCGGCGGTGATTGGCATCTGGTGGAAGCGCAAGGTCTGGCTGATCTCGGCCGGCATCTACTACGCGATCTACATTCTGCTCTACACCACCCTCTTCACCAATGCGCGCGGCATGGCTACCGGCATGGTGGGCATGCTGGGCTACTGGCTGACGCAGCAGGGCGTGGCGCGCGGCGGGCAACCCTGGTACTATTTCTACTTCCTGAACGTGATCTACGAATACCTGCCGCTGCTGCTGGGCGGACTCGCGATTGTCTACTATGCAGTCACCGGACGCCGCAAGCCCAAGCCCGAGCTGCCCGCCAGGCAGCGCGCCGCGGAACCGACTCCGGTGCGGTTGCCCTTCACTGAGCTCATCCTGTGGTGGGCGCTGGCCATGTTTGCAGTCTGGACCTGGGTGGGCGAGAAGATGCCCTGGCAGAACATGCACCTCGTGCTGCCGCTGATCCTGTTGGGCGGCTGGTTCCTCGGCCAGGTCTGGGAGCGCACCGACTGGAACAAGCTGCGCCAGGCGGGCGTGCTGCAGGTCGTGGTGCTGCTGCCGCTGGCGCTGTTTGCGCTCAAGACGCTGCTGGGCACGCTGGTCAACCCTGTGCGCCCGTTCGCGGGCATGGAGCTGGACCAGCTCGAAGTCACGCTGCGCTGGGTCCTGTCGCTGGTCGTGTTCCTGATCTCCGTGGGGCTGATGGCCTACTGGGGCCGTGGCCTGGGACGCGGCGGCTGGGCGCGCGTGGTCCTGGCGGCGACGTTCGTAGTACTGGCGGCCTTTACCCTGCGCGCGGCTCTGATGGCCAGCTTTGACAATCAGGACTATGCCACCGAGTTCATGATGTATGCCGATTCGACGCCCGATACGGGCATGGTGGTGCGCGAGCTGGAGGACATGTCGCGTCGCTTCGCGGGCGACAAGACGCTCAAGATCGCCTACGACAACGACTCGAGCTGGCCCATGGTCTGGTACCTGCGCGATTTCAACACCAGCTTCTTTGCGGGGGATTCGGGCGTGGGCACGGATGCCCAGGTGGTGATCGTAGGCAACGAGAACGAAGCCAAAGTCAAGGGCCAGCTCAGTGGTAAGTACGTGCGCCGGCAGTACCGCCTGATCTGGTGGCCCAACATGGACGTCTACTTCCACTTGTCACCCTCCAGCCTGTGGAAGGACCTCAAGGACCCGGCGCGCCGCAGGTATTGGTGGGACATCTGGTACTATCGCAAGTACCCGCAATCGACCACGGCCTGGCCCTACGTGCACACCTTTGCCATGTACGTGCGCAAGGACCTGGCGGCGCAGATCTGGAACTATGGCCCGGAGGTGACGGGCAAGACGCTGGAGCTGCCGGAGGACGAGTACGAGAAGAAGCGCGTGCAGACCAGCGCTGTGGCGGTGTATGGCGCCTTTGGCAGCGAGGACGGGCAGTTCAACTACCCCAAGAGCGCTGCGCTGGATGCCCAGGGCAACTTGTATGTGTGCGACACCTACAATCATCGCGTGCAGGTGTTCGACACGTCAGGCACGCTGCTGCGGCAGTGGGGCGGCAAGGGCAACGCGCCCGGACAGTTCCAGGAGCCGTGGGGCATCGCGCTCGACAAGGCCGGCAACGTCTACGTGGCCGACACCTGGAACCACCGCGTGGAAAAGTTCGACGCGCAGGGCAAGTTCCTGAAGCAGTGGGGCAGTTTTGGCGACACCGCCGGCGCGCTGGACGATGGCAACACGTTCTACGGCCCGCGTGACCTGGCCATCGACGTGGATGGCAACGTGCTGGTGGCCGACACCGGCAACAAGCGCATCTGCAAGTTCACGTCCGAGGGCGAGTTTGTGCAGCAGTTTGGCGGCGCGGGTTCGCTCAGCGGGCAGTTCCGCGAGCCGGTGGGCATTGCCGTGGGCCGCGACGGCAACGTCTACGTGGCCGACACGTGGAACCAGCGCATCCAGAAGTTCATGCCGGACATGACCTATGCCGCAGAGTGGCCGGTGGTCGGTTGGGAAGGCGAGTCGGTGGTAAACAAGCCCTATCTGACCGTGGACTCCAAGGGCAACGTCTACTTTACCGCGCCCGAGTACCACCGCGTGGCCGAGCTGGATGGCAGCGGCAAGGTAGTGGCCGTGTGGGGCCAGTTCGGCAGTGACCTGTCCGGCCTCAACATGCCATCAGGCATCGCCGTGGATGCCCAGGACAACGTGTACGTGGTCGACTCGGCCAATCACCGCGTGGTCAAGTACGCCGCACGCTAGAGTGAACTCGCAAGCCCCCTTTTCCCAAACTACGGGAGAAGGGGGCTTGTTTTGTCCTGTCCACACTGCACGGCCAGCGGCCAAAAAACAAGCTTCGGCTATCTCCACAGCCCCATGCGCAGGGCGCACTGGCGCACGGCGCTCCAGGGGTCGCCTGCGACGCGGCTGCTGGCGTCGAAGAGCTCCTGGGCCTGGTCGGGCAGCGCTTGGGCCCAGGGTGTGCGCAGTCGGGACGGGTCCAGGTCGTAGATGCGCACGCGGTCGAGCGCGTCGGCGTCCTTCAGGCAGATGAGTTCTGGCGTCATTTCGGGCGCCTTGCGATCGTCGGGCGTGTGCCAGGTGCAGCAATAGCCCACGCGCTGCAGTCGCAGCGGGTCCGCGGCAAAGGGCAGAGGATCTGAGCAGACCTGCAGCCATTCTGCGCTGCGCGGGCCGTGCGGTCCGTCGCGGCCGTCATCCACGCGGCGCACGTCGTGCAGAACTGCCGCCCAGCGCACAGCCTCCAGGTCGAGCGGGGTGCCTTGCTGCAACATGGCCTGCCCGATCTGGTCGGCCCACACTAACACACGCGCGGCGTGCCCCAGCCCATGGATGCCGTTGGGGTTGCGCAGGTTCCAGGTCGAATGAGGACGGTACACGTCCAGGATCAATCTGCTCCCCCGGGTAGAGGCTACTCCTCGGCAAAGTAGTCTAGGTCGACCCGCTTCACGATGTAACGGGCGACCTCGGCGACGCCGATGTCGTGATCGATCATCAACTGGGCCAACTGTTCACCGTCGATGAGTACGATCTTCTTCTCGATACGACTGGCATAGTCTCTCGCATCGGGAGAGAAGCGCGAGGTGGTGATGAGCACACCCTTTCTTGCTCTCACTCCTTCCAGGCTGCCGGCAAACGCCTGCACAATCGGGCGCCCAACGGTTGCCTCCCATCTCTTGGCCTGCACATAGACCACGTCCAGACCCAGGGTATCTTCCTTGATCGTGCCGTCGATGCCGCCGTCTCCGCTCTGGCCGATCGCCTGCCCGGCATCCTGGAGGGATCCACCGTAGCCCATCGCTACGAGGAGCTTTACTACCAGTGTCTCGAAGAACTTGGGCGAGCACTTCTTGATCCGCTCCAATAGCTCTTGTGCCAGATCCGAACGGAGGCCTTGATAGCTGGACTCTAGAACCTCCTCCGGTGTTTGCCCTGCTTCTTCTCCCGTCTCATCGTGCTTCCCGCCCGCACGAGACACGGTCTGGAACTCCACGAACTCGGGATACTGGCGCAGGAATCGGGCGTCAATCTGTTTGGGTTTGCCCTTCAGCACCTGCAGGCCGCGTTCAGTGATGCGAAACCTGCCGCGGCTAGGACTCTGCAGCAAGCAGGCTTTCTTGAGGTAGGTACGCGCCCAGCCAACTCGGTTGTCATACCTGGGTTGGATTCCACTGGAGAGCATTTCCCGGCGGTCGGCATCCGTCAGGTTGAACTGCACCGCCAAGACCTCGATGGCCTCGCTGAGGGTGTGTTCCTGGCCATCCCCAGCCATTTTCAACAAAGGAAGCATGAGACTCTGGTAGTCGGGAACTGCCATTTGCGCCTCCTGCCAAGCGGTCTTGCTGTGCCTGCAGCGGATGCGTGCGGACGGACAGCCACATGCGCTGGACACATCGTACCACAAGTGCAACCGTAGGTCAAGGCCGTGCGCGGGAGCGGCTCGCTTTGGGGCAGCCTCCGTCTGCAACCATGATGGAGCCGCCCAAACGCGACAGCAAACGGAGCTCTCCGGAAGTGTCACGGGTGCGTTTTGTCCGAACGGCAAAACAGACTACACTGTAGAAAGCGTGGTCAGTGGCTGGCATTGCTGAGCATCGCGGCGGCCCGACCGCAGAATTGATGGCAGGAATGAGGGTCTGACTTTGGACAACACAGAACTCGCCGCCGAAGAGGCCGCCTTTCACGAGCACGTGCAGCGCAACTTTCGCTGGAACTTCTCTATCAGCGTGGTGGAGGGGGCCTTTTTCTGGCTGGGCATCAGTTTCGCGGCGCCCAGCATCATCATCCCGCTCTACGTCAGCCATCTGACAGACAGCCGTCTCGCGATCGGCCTGATCGCGGCCATCTCCGGGGCGGGCTGGTACCTGCCGCAGTTGCTGACGGCCAACTATGTCGAGCGCATGCCGCTCAAGAAGCCGATGGTCGTCAACGTCGGTTTCTTCAGCGAGCGCCTGGCGTTCCTGGCCATGGCCGTGTCGGCCTTTCTCTTCGCGTCGCGCTCGCCTGGCCTGGCGCTGTGGCTGGTGCTGCTGACCATGGCCTGGCACACGCTGGGCGCCGGGCTGATCGCCATCGCCTGGCAGGACATGGTGGCCAAGGTCATCCCCGTCAACTACCGCGGGCGCATGTTGGGCCTGGCCAACTTTGCCGGCAACGCCACCGGCATGCTGGGTGCGGTGGTGGCGGCGGCCATCCTGGCCCGCCTTCCATTCCCCACCAACTTTGCCCTGTGCATGTTGCTGACCTTTGTGTTTGTGATGTGCTCGTGGCTGCTGGTGGCGCAGACGCGTGAGCCGCCGCTGCACTCACGCAAGCCGCAGATTGGCCTGCGCGAGTATGCACAGCGCCTGCCCGGCGTGCTGCGGCGCGACCATAACTTTGCCTTCTATCTGCTCAGTCGCGTGACCGGCATCTTTGGCAAGATGGGCATCGGGTTTCTGACAGTGTACGCCGTGCAGCGCTGGCGCCTGACAGACAGCCAGGCTGGGTTCTACACCACGTTGCTGCTGGCTGGGCAGACGGTGGCCAACCTGTTGGCGGGAGTGATGGCCGACCGCTTTGGGCACAAGCTGGTGCTGGAGATCAGCCTGTGGCTGTGCGCGCTGGGGATGGCCGTGGCCGTGTGGGCCCCTGGCCCGGCGTGGATGTACCTGGTCTTTGCCGTCATCGGCGCGCTGAACGCGGCGGACATCGTCTCGGGCATCATGCTGCCGCTGGAGTTCACCGGACCGGATGAGCGGCCCACCTACATCGGCTTGGCCAACACCATCCCCGGCCTCTTTGCCGCCGTGGCGCCCATCCTGGGCGGTTGGCTGGCCTCGCGCACGGGCTACGCGACGCTCTTCCTGACAGCCAGCGCCGCGAGCCTGCTGGCGTGGGGTGTGCTGCACTGGATGGTACGGGAGCCGCGCAGGGGCGCAG
>Ga0315279_10003020_pt1 | contig 24215 bp, 20 predicted proteins | sample YL17G06_20_MG_FD_203694 | JGI IMG/M metagenome (GOLD analysis project Ga0315279, IMG submission 203694) | Sediment microbial communities from Yellowstone Lake, YNP, Wyoming, USA - YL17G06_20 | ecosystem: Environmental > Aquatic > Freshwater > Lake > Sediment | place: USA: Wyoming | collected...
GCTTTTTCGCCGGCCCCGCCCGGCATAACGCCGTCCACCACGTACCTGGGGCCGTAGAGGCCTCCACTGAAACCGCCGCCCAGTCCTTGGAAGAAACCGGTGGTTCCCCACGCCGTAATGGCCAGCGCTGCGGCGAGCAGCAACACGCCCCGGTGCCTGACTGTCAGGCTTTCCATGCGACGCCTCCTTTCTTGCCCATGCGAGGTTTGCCGCCGGCGATAAGACGGACCGGGAGACACAAAGTTGCAGTGAGCAGTAGCCAGTCGCCGCCATGCAGGAGATGGGCCAACACAGCGACAGCAATCGCCGGCCTTGCTCCGCTTAGGCGCCGCACCGGCTTCAGCCCTTTATGGCTCTCCGCGTGATCTTCACCACGATGCCATCCGGAGTCGGGTCGGGGCAGCGCACAAACTCGGTGGTCACGCCCTCGGGGTCGCTGACCTTGTGAAAAGGGGTGCCCTCGTAGTCCCAGGGAAAAACGGCTCCCCATTCCATGGCGCTCAGCATTCCGCTCATCGAGTCCCGCAGCCATGGGCAGATCTTGCCGAGATCCCGCGGATACGCGAACTTCTCTCCGACTCTGTGGCTGTGGCAGAGGGACTTCGCCGGAGCGACGACCTCGATTTCAAAGCTGTACTTCTGCTTCAGGGGCACGACCACAGGGCGGTCGTGACGCAACTGAACTAATGCCGAAGGCGCCGCGCCGTACACACCGGCGCAGCAGCCCGCTGCCAGGAATTGCCGACGTTTCATTTGCTGCACGAATTCATCTCCCTGGGGCGATCCGGAGGTTGGAAATGACCCCATAGCCATTGCACCACAAACCGACAGAGCCGCCGCGCCGATCGCTGAGTTCGGTCACTTGCAGCGCAGGCTCCGTGGCGCCGTTGACAAACACTTTCACCTGCCGCCCCTCGATTACGATCTTGGCGTGGAACCAGGCATCGCCATCAGGTGCAGGTTCGATTGGCTTCTCGAACTGGCCGGGCTTTTCTTGCCGCAATCGACTCCAAGGCCAGGCCGGCTCAGAGACGTACTGCACTGCGTGCGATCTCTGGTCGGCGCCGGCTGCACGGAAGTTGAACGGGCGGAAATAGACCGCATCGTGAGTCGCGCCATCCACCACTCGAAAGGCCACGCCCACGAAGCTGCTCTGCGGCGGCGCGCTTTTCCCCTTCGCGTCGAACTCGATGGTGCCGGTCGTGAACTCGAATCCCTCGAGCCAGACGACGTTCTGTCCCGCCTTGTTGAACTCAATGGCCGCTGCGCCATCTTTCTCAACGGGCCTCGTAGCGCTGATGCTCCCTTTCCATCCCTTCCCCGCGGGCACCGACTTCAGGTCGGGATTTATGGTCTGTGCGATCGAGGCATACGCACAGCACATGACAGCTATGGCGCACACACACATGCTCCCGATTCCGGTTTTCACGATGTCTCTCCTTTTCATTGTTCGAAGAGCGGTTCGCTCACGTCAACCAAATCTCCGAGTCCTGGCCCTGCTGGCAACGGTGTCCATCGCCAAGGCGAGGCCGATTCCCACCGAGTACCCATTGAAGGAGGCCGCGACATGGCCGCCCTAGCTCTTGACAGTCTCCACGACTCGTCCTAATGGTAGTTCAAGTTCTTCGTACGGACATCGTTTTGATACGTCACGGATGAGACGGTCGACGGGCGGTAAAGTTTCGGGGATTCGCTTGGCTTTCGCTGATGTTGTTCTGATGCTCGTTGTTGAAGCGAAGCGGTGGCCGGCCGCCTTTCGTAAGCGAGCAGCGGGCGACCGCACGTGCTAAAATGCGGGCGACTCCGCTGGAAGGAAAAAAGCGTGAAGGGTGATTTCCGGATTGGCCCTTGGCTTGTCGAACCCCAGCTCAACGGCATCTCCGACAGATCCAGACAGCAAGACAAGCGCGTAGAGCCGAGGGTGATGCAGGTGCTCGTCTACCTGGCGGACCATGCGGGCACGGTGGTCCCCAAGGAGGAATTGCTCAAGGCGGTGTGGCCCGACGTGTTTGTGACCGACGACGCGCTAGCGCGCTGCATCTCGGAATTGCGCAGGGCCCTGGAGGACGACGCGCGGGAACCGCGATTCATCCAGACCATTGTCAAAGGGGGCTACCGGCTGATCGCCCAAATCGAGCCGGCGGAGAAAGCGGACACGCCGAAGCGGGGTGTTCCGGTTGCGGCGACGTCGCGACGCCCGCTGGTGCTGGCCGCGGCGTTCATTGTTTTGGCTTTTCTGTCCGCCGCCGGCTATCTGGGCTGGCGTTGGTTCCGGCCTCCGCCCGCCCCATCTGGCGGCAAAGTGAGATTGGTGGTCCTGCCCTTCCAGAACCTGAGTGGCGACCCCGAACAGGACTACTTCAGCGACGGGCTGACGGACGAGATGATCACGCAGTTGGCGCGACTTCAGCCCGACCGCCTGGGGGTCATCGCCCGCACCTCCGCCATGCAATACAAGCGCACGTCGAAGGCGATCGAGCAGATCGGCCGCGAGTTGGGCGTTGACTACGTGGTGGAAGGCGCCGTGCGCCGGGAACAGGAACAGGTGCGAATCACGGCGCAACTCATAAAGGTAGGCGACCGCGCTCACCTCTGGGCGGAAACCTACGATCGTCAACTGAGCGGCATCCTGGCCGTGCAGGCCGAGGTGGCCCATGCCGTCGCCCTGCAGGTGGGGCTGAGGCTCAGCGGAGACCAAGCCGGCGCGCCCGGTCCGCCGCCCTCCGTTCAGCCCGAGGCCTACCTGGCCTACCTGATGGGCAGGCACCGCTGGCACAGGCTCACGCCCGAGGACCTCGAGGCCGCAGCCGGTCATTTCCGGCGCGCCGTGGAGCTCGATCCCGGCTTCGCCAGCGCTTGGCTGGGCCTCTCGGACTCCTACCGGCACCTGAGCTCCTGGTGGGGCGACTGGCCGCCACACAAGGCCTTCCCGCTCGCAAAAGAGGCGAGCGCGCGCGCCCTTCAACTGGACCCCACGCTCGGTGACGCCCATTGCTCGCTGGGCTGGATCCTGTTTGTGTACGACTGGGACTGGGCGAAAGCGGAGGCCGAGTTCAAGCGCGGCATCGAGCTGAGCCCGAATTCCCGAGATGGCCATAGCTCCTACGCAAACTTCCTGCGCCGGATGAAGCGGCTGGAGGAAGCCCGCCGCGAGATCGAGCGCTGCCTGGAGATTGACCCTTTAGCGCCGCTGGAAGTCACCGAGGCCGCTCGCGTGTTCATGGGCCTGGGTGACTTGAAAAGGGCGGAGCAGTTGGCCGCGCGCGTGCTGGACACCGCGCCTGACTCGCGCGCCACTCTCTTGGGACTGGGGCAACTCCACGCCAGCGAGGGGAGACTGGACAAGGCGATCGAATTCATGGAAAGAGCGGCCGCCACCACACGCCGCGACCGGCTGGCCCTGCCCGCCCTGGGTGTCGCCTACGCCCAGGCCGGAAGGACTGCGGACGCGCGCGCGGTGCTGGACACTCTTCTCGCTACACCGGATGTCGGTCAGGCCGCCATCGCGCAGCTTTACGTGAGCCTTGGAGAGAAAGAACAGGCCATCCACTGGTGGCAGAAAGCTTACGAGGCACGCGACCCGCGCATGGTCTGGTTGCGGCTGTACGACGCGCAGCACCCGCTGTGGCGCGATTCGCGCTTCCAGGAGCTGATCCGCCGCATGAACTTCCCCCAGTGAGCCGCCACGGCGCGAAAGGAACTCCCTGGCCGTCACAGACACAGATGAAGCTGTGTTCGCTGCCGGGCGTTCGGCGACCGGTTGGGGCGAGTGGGGTTTGTATCCAGCAAACGCGCAGAGTCTAGCCCGCCGGCGTGCCCCTGGCGCAGACGTCGGCTACCGCTGCTACCAGCCTCTCCCGACGTCCTCCGGCGTGAAGTGCTCAGTCAGAGCGCCATACAACCTTTTGGGAAAGGCTTGTTCCAGTTCCTCCAGGCTGCGAAGCCCGAAGACGAAAGCGACAGCGATGGGATCAGCCCGCCAAATCGTATGGCCCTCGTAGAAACCATAGCGCATGATGTAGTACGCCTGCATCTCACCGACCCTGAGTCTGGAGAGCTTTCGAATGAGTTCCTGCATTCTGTCCGGCGCCAGACCGGCATACCGCGCCTTCAGGAAGGCCGTTTCGTTGGTATCCAACTCTCTCCATATCTCAATGTCGCAGGTGCCCCGGATCTCGTCGTTGAAGATCGATTCCTGGAAGCCTTTGGTGCCCATGGCCCTTACAAAGATCTTCCTGTTGTTGTACAGGACATATTCGAACCCGTCCCAGACTCTTCCAAACCGGCCGAGTTCGATGTCCTTGAGAATCAGGTTCCAAACGTGAAACAACGGTCTCGCCATTTGGGGATGTGTTAGCCGTAACCTGGCCACATATCTGTTATCCCCTCTCAGCACGGACACGATGTCCTCATCCTCAGCCAGAAACCCTGCGGCGGAGGCTCTCCCAGGTCTGCCGATCTCGGTGATCTCGGAAATTGGCTTGCCGGTGATGGTCTTGAGAGTGTCCAGTTCCTTTTCGGCGTGAACGCCCGTCTTGGCAAGAGTGGGGAAATCGTCCGCGTCCACCTTGCGCTGATTTCCGGAAAGCACATTCCATGTCAACTGAAGCAGTCGATCCGTAACGATCACCGGAACAACTGCGAATCGCTTTCCCTTCGTGAATGCCAGCAGAACTTCCGCCCCGTCTCCGGTTGTGAAGGGGGAGGAAATGTCGGGCCGGCTGGCGAGTGTCGCGGGGTAGAGTTCCAAGCTGGGATGCTGCAGCCGGGACTGGTTCGCTTGGCCAAAGCTGGAGGAACTGAACAGCAACAGGCCAATCGTCGTCAGAGCAACCAGGTGCAGTTTGGTCATGTTCCAGACCTTCTGAAGAGCAGATACCGCGGGTGGCTCCCTGTAGCGGCGGTACTCGTCGCCGAGCACGCCGGCTCGCGCCTACCCAAGGCCGCGCAAGCCTTAGCGTCTGGCCGTAACGAGGGCAAGCACGACGATGGCCGCCGCGAGATTGATAGCGATCACGAAGTGATAGAAGAGCGGGCCAATCCGGCCCGTCTCTTTTTTCGTGATCTCCTTGTACTGACACACGTAACGTGGAAGCATCGCCCTCAGCCAGATCCAGGAGACGGGGATGTTTCTTCTTTGCAGTGCGTCGGCGATGCGAATCGCCGCGACCACGGCCCAGACCACGCACACTGCCGCAAGGTACAGAAACGGCATGGAATTCATCGCACCTGCCACTTGCCCTCCAATTCGTTCGTCGACCGCGAAGCACTTTTCATTTCGTGCCGAAGCCAGCGTTCAGGATTGCCAATAACCCAAGCTTCAACCGCCGGCTGCGATCTGGGCCAGCCTGACGGCCAGCATGCCGCACCTGGGCTTGCCCGGAGTTCGGTTGCTCAAGAGGATGATCGCGACATCGTCGTCGGGCATGGTGATCAACCAGGTGCATGCACCCGGCATTGAACCTCCTCGCATCGCCGCCCGCCGCCCGTTGATTTGGTCGAGCTGCCAGCCGCCGTGCCCCGTGTTGGCCGGAGTTCCATCACTCAGCGCGACCGGTTTGAAGCTATACGCCAACGATTCTTTGCGCAGTAATTTCCCACGAAGAAGAGCTTCGTTGAACCTCGCAAGGTCTTCGACCGACGACAGGCAGCCTCCCGCGGCGTATAGAGCCTTCATGGTGTAGGGCCGGGCAAGCAGAAAACGGCTCCAATCCGGTTTGTCGTCTGGGGTTCGCGCGGGTTCGTAGGCAGCCGCCAGCCGCGGAACGTCTTTCAGGGAGCCGTTACAGGATGTGCTTTTCATGCCGAGCGGGTCGAAGATGTTCGCCTGGACGAACTCGCCGAAGCCGAGTCCCGAGAGCTTTTCGACGATTGCGCCGAGCAGGATGTAGTTCGAGTTGCAGTAGGCGTTTTTTGCTCCCGGGACGAAGGAGGGCGCCCGGTCCTTGAAGGAGTCGATCAGTTGTCCGACGGTGTACTCGTGCCGCACCCAGTCCATGAAGTCTGGCCGGTCGAGATAGTCTGCAAGCCCGGAGGTATGGGTCAGGAGGTGCCACACGGCGATCCCCCGGCCCGCGGCAGGATTCCCCGGAAGGAGCTTCGCAACCGGGTCCTGGAAGTCGAGCTTGCCCTGCTCGGCCAGCATCAGGATGGCAGTCCCCGTGAAGACCTTGGTCAAGGAGGCGAGACGGAACACCGTGTCCGGTGTGACGGGCGCCTGGCGCTCGGTGTCTGCCAAGCCATAGCCTTTCTTCAGGATGACCTTGCCGCCCTTTGAGACCAGCACAGCGGCGCCGGGCTCGCCGGCGGGGTATTCCACAGACAGGACCCCTTCGATCTGCGCGGCGGTGTCGGCCGACGCGGGCCGCGCGTCGCCGCAAGCCCCAAGCGAAACAACCAGCCCCGGCAAGGCCATCCACGACAGGCCTGCCAGGAGCGCTGAACCGGGAGGTCTCACGTGATCCTCGTTTCAACGGCGATGGATTCAATGCCCCGCGCCCTTCCGCCGAATGGGCGCGACCGAGTGAAGCCCGCAGCCCACGTCGGGCGAATCAGCGCTGACTCTCGGGTGTCCCGGCCTTCTGTTTCTCGATCAGCGCCTTCACCGCTTCCGGCAACGTGAAGCGGGACGGGTCAATCTCCACGTTGGTTTCCAGCTTCTCCAGCCTGGACTCGATCTCTTGCCCCGGAAGGACCCTGACGCCGCGGTGGGATTGCACAACCCCGCCTGCGGGGCGGTAGTCATAAAGCAACAGATCCACGGGGAATTGCCCCTGGGGTGTCGTCACTTTCAGCACCACCTTGGCAAGAAAACCCGTCTCCTTTTCATAGTACCGCGTGTGCTGGTTGCCGTCGGTCGCCGTCAAGAGCAGCTTGTAGCAGGTCCGGCCATCTATCTGCTCGATGCCAGCGGTTTCCGCGGTAGGGAAGAACTCCCGCCAGCGGACATCCACGTTCATCACCGCGCCATAGAGCGCCATGTCGCGCTCCGTGCCTTGCTTGATGACAGCCCCGCGCGCGGAGGTCAGGCCCCAGGCTACCTCCCCGTCGGTCCCCTCCTCGACTTTGCCCATCCCCGGTATGTCGGAAATGGAGTAACCCTTGTTCGGTTGCGCGCGGTAGACGGTCACGGGAAAGCGCAGGTCTCTGCCCTTTACTTCCATCGTTATCGTGCGCACCTCGGTCCGGCGGCGTTCGTAGGCCTCGCGGCCGCCGGTGACGGCCACGTAGCGATCCATGATCGCTTCTCCCTTGGGGAGCGGGTCCTGTGCCCCTCCCTGCGGCAGAAGCGCTGCAAACAACAGAACGGTTTGTATCGGCGTCATGAGAAATCTCCCTTCTATTTAACCTGCTCTTTCTCGTACCAGCGAACGTGGGCCTCATAGGCGTGGGTCCGCGGGAAGAGCGAAGGAATGTCGATCACCCGTGCGCCCTTCCGCAGTTCCTCTTTCAAATCGATGCGCACCACGTTCTCGAAATTGTGGAAGTGGTAGAGGTACATGGCGCGCGCCTCCAGATCGTAGATGTTGGAGTACTGCGTGGCCGCGTTCCCTTCCTGGTGGGTCGCGGCCAGGATGCGGCGAAACAGGTCGACCGAGATGCTGTCGCGCGCGGCCTCCAGCATGCGGCTGGCGATCTTGTACCTCTCGCACGGCTCCTCACCCGCCTGCACGCGCGAGCGGTAGAAGTTGGTCTGAACAAAGTACCAGTCCTTCTTCCGCACGGTTGCCGTTGGCTCAATGGCCACGGCATCGCCGTGGCGGTCGGCGAACAGGAACACCACGCGATCGCCACGGCTGTGCGGCTCAAACAGCCGAACCACTTCATCGACGGTCGCGCACTCGGCCAGTGCCTTCTCTCCGAGGTTGCCAAAATACATTTGCTTGTCCGCTTGCGAGGGCATGTCCGCCGGCGGGGTAGCGAAGCCATCGAAGCACAACCCGTGTTCGTTCATGCCGCCTTGCGGAAAGCCGTTGTCAAAACCAACGTAGAGACGCCCGTAAGCGCCCTTGCTCGCAGGAACAAACCACACCCTGGTGCGCGGGTTCTTGAAATCCTCGTTGTTGCCGAACAGCAGCTTGCCGCCGGTCTTGGCGCAGAACGCCGTGCAGGCCGGCGCCGGGACGCCGGCTACGGCGAGGAGAAGCACAGCCATCAGCAATCGCGACATCAATGTCACCTCTCTGCCTCCGACCGATAGGTTCGGTTGGTGGTAACCGTCCGCACGACTCAATATACGGATTGAGCCTGCCGCCGTCCCGCGATTCCGCCGACTTTTTCCTGATGTTTTTCCGATACCGGTGCTATAAAGGGTTGTCTTCCCGGCGATCGTGGAAGGCCACTTCCAACTCGGCGCGTGGCGGATCCGGCCGCGATTGAACGGCATTCCCCTTGGGGGCAATTCGAGGCTAAACGACGCTTCAATCCTGATATGGCCTCAACTCCTGATGCTAGAGGGCAAGGTTTCTCCGGCGTCGAGTCAGCCTTGCCAGGCGACTTCCTGCTGGGCCCCTGGCTGGTTCAACCCCGGCTGAACGGCATTTCCGCGGAAGGCATCACCCGGCACGTCGAGCCGAAGATGATGCAGGTGCTGGTGTGCCTGGCCGCGCAACAGGGCGAGGTCGTCAGCAAGGATCGGCTGATGAGGACGGTCTGGCCGGACACGTTTGTCACCGACGATGCCCTGCTGCGCTGCATATCGGAGCTGCGGAAAGCGTTGGAGGACGATGCCAAAGAACCGAAGTACATTCAAACCATCCCCAAGAGCGGCTATCGGCTGGTCGCGGAAGTGCAGTCTGTGGAGCGGGGCGCGCCGGAGGGCCGCTGGCCGGTTTGGGTGCTTGGCTTGGCCGCGGTGGGGAGCCTGGCGGTCTTGCTCGTCGCTGGCTACCTGATTCGGCGCGCGTTCTGGCTGCCCACGCCGGTCATGGCCAAGAAGACTATGCTGGCCGTTTTGCCGTTACAGGACCTGGGCGGGGACGCCGAGCAGGAGTACTTCAGCGAGGGCCTTACCGAGGAGATGATCACGCAGCTTGCCCACCTGCAGGCCGACCGCCTGGGCGTGATCGCCCGCACCTCAGCCATGCAATACAAGAACACAAAGAAGAGCGTGGAGCAGATCGGCCGGGAACTGGCAGCGGACTATCTGCTGGAAGGGACGGTGCGGCACGAGGGGCAGCGGGTCCGCGTGACCGCACAATTGATCCGCGTTCGCGATCAGACCCATGTGTGGGCCGAGGGCTACGATCGGGAACTGAGCGGGATCCTTTCGGTGCAGAGCGAGGTGGCGCGCGCCATCGCCGAGCAGATTCACCTCACTCTGGCGCCCCCCACGGTCCGCGAATTGGCCATCCCCCGGTCGGTCAACCCGGAGGCCTACGCGGCGTTCCTCAAGGGCCGCTATTACATTTACAGACTGACCGCCGAGGCCCTGGAGATGGCCACCGAACACTTTCGGCGGGCGGTGGAACTGGACCCCAGCTTCGCCCGGGCCTGGCTGGGCTTGGCCGACTCCTACCGGTTCCGCGGAACCTGGTGGGGGGATTTGTCGCCCCGGCAGGCTTTCCCCGTGGCCAACGAGGCGCTGGCCGAGGCCCTCAAGCGCGACAATCGTCTGGGCGAGGCCTACGCCTCGCGGGGGTGGGTGCGCTTCGCCTACGAATGGAATTTCCCAGCCGCCGAAGCCGACTTCCGGCGCGGCCTCGAGCTGAGCCCCAATTCCGCCGGCCCTCCGTCTGGATACGGCAACTTCCTACGGTGCATGAAGCGTTACGAAGAGTCGCGCGTGCAGATGGAGCGCGCTTTGGCGATTGACCCGATGGATCCGGTCAACCTGGCGGACGCCTCCGCGCTCTACCACCTGATGGGGCAACCGGCCAAGGCGGAAGCGCTGGCCCGCAGGGCCCTCGAAGTGGATCCGGCGTTTCCGCACGGCAACTGGGGCCTTGCGATGGCCTATGCCAACGCGAATCGCGCAGACCAAGCGGTCAAACTGCTGGAGAAGGGTCTGGCTTCGCCACACCCCGATATGCTCGGCATGATGCTGCTCGGGCGCCTGTACGGCCAGGCGGGAAAAACAGCCGAAGCGCGCAAAGTCCTCAAGACCATGATGAGACACTCAACCGCCGGCCATTCCATGATCGCCGAGGTGTACGCCCGGCTCGGTGAAAAGGACCGGGCCATCGAATGGCTGGAGAAAGGGTTTGCCGAACGCGAGCCCTATATGGTCTGGCTCAACTTGTCGCCCGACAGTCACCCGCTCTGGGGCGACCCGCGGTTCCAGGATATTCTGCGCCGCATGAACTTCCCGCGCTGACCGTCGCGCCGGCTTCGCGTTACGAGTCAGCCTCGTTCACCCGGCAGCGGGTGCTCAGGCCCTTGCCGTAGGCGCGGATGCAGCGATTGCACGAGATGCAGGCGGCATCCGCAGCGCCCCGGCCGTCGCGCCAGCGGGCCGGCAAGTCAGGCTCGCGCAGCAGCGGGCGCGCGAACCCGAAGAACTGAGGCGTGCCTGCCTTGGCGATCTGCTCCAGCCGCTCCACCGACCGGTTTCCGCCCGTCAAAATCACCGGGATCTTCAATTGCAGCTTCTCAGCATACTTAAGGAAGTACGACTGTTCTTCGACCGTGCTGATCTTCTCCCGGATCGGATTATTGCCGCTGACCTCCACGGCTCGGACACCGGCCTTCTCAGTCTCCCTGGCCAATTGCGGGAAACTGCTGACATCAACGCCGCCCTCGACCAGGTCGTCGCAATTCACTTTGATGAGCATGGGGAAGTCCGGCCCCACAAGCGGCCGTGCCTGCTCGACGATTTCGCGGATTACCGCGACGCGCTTTTCAAGAGAGCCGCCGTACTTGTCGGTGCGGGTGTTGGTGTAAGGCGAGAGAAACGAACTGAGCAGATAGCCGTGGGCGGCGTGAAGCTGAAGGCCATCAAAACCGGCCTCTTTGGCCCGCCGCGCGGCTTGGGCAAAGGCGGAAACGATCGCTTCCACCTCCTTCGTGGTCAGGGCGCGCGGCTTGTTCTTCAGCCGGGGCCAGGGCGTGTCGGTCGGCCCCACCCGTTCCGTTGCTTGTCCCTGCATTCCCGCGTGGGCGAGTTGAGCGACTACCCTGCAGTCCTTGCTCGTGGCGTGCACGACGGCGGCGATTTTCCGCAGGCTGCCGAGGAAGCGGTCGTCGTCGATGCAGGTCTGGAAGTCGTTGGCCCGGCCTTGCGGCATGACACCCATGTGCCCTGTCATGATGAGGCCCACGCCGCCGGCCGCCAGATCCCGGTACAGGCTGACGCCTTCCTCGGTGATGGCGCCGTCGCGCCAGGCATTCTCCGCCGTGGCCGAACGCACAAAGCGGTTTGTTAACTGCAAGCCCGCGATCCGGCCCTCGGAAAAGACGCGATAGCTGTTGCGCGATGACGCGGCGGCCGCGCCGGCGCTCTTGTCGAGCCGGCACAGTGTGCCCGTAGCAGTGGCTGTCACTAGAAACGTTCTGCGTGTAGGTAGCGCCCGCAAGTCCATGATCTTCACCTCTCGCAAGATTTATGGCGCCCGGATGGCGGAAGGATTATCTCTCAATCGGCCTGACATGACCAGATGCGCGGCGGCAGATTCTCTATGAATCTGTGCAATCAGCGGCCCACTCTCCGCCCAAAATGATTTACCCTGGCCCTTGTCCTTTGCGGGTATCGCTGGTAGGTTATTGTGGATGGGAGCGATCGGGATCAACCGGGAGGAGGTTGTTCAACGCCTACGTGCGGCGGAGGCCCAGGTGCGAAGCCTGGGTATCCGCCGGCTCGCGCTTTTTGGATCGGCGGCTCGTGGCGAAGCGCGCCCGAACAGCGACGTCGATCTGCTGGTCGAGTTCGAGCCAGGGCGGAAGACATACGACAGCTTTCTGGCTCTCGGGGAGCTGCTCGAACGGCTGTTGGAACAGCCCGTAGAACTGGTTACGACAGAGGCGCTGAGCCCCTTTATCGGTCCCCACGTACTGGCCGAGGCTGAGGATGTCCTTCGAGCCGCTTGAATACCTCCGCCATATCCTCGCGGAAATCGAGTACATCTTGGAGAGCAGTGCTGCGCTGAGCAAGGAAGAATTCCTTGGAAGCGAGACCCTGCGCCGGGCGTTCGTGAGGAGCCTCGAGGTCATTGGCGAGGCCGGCAAGAAGGTGCCCCAGACTTTCCGGGAACTGTACCCACAGGTTGAGTGGCGGGCCATGACCGGCATGCGCGACCGCCTGATTCATGGCTATTTCGGCGTGGACTATGACCTGGTTTGGGATGTAGTCAAGCACAAGATTCCAGAGCTTAAGCGGCAGATCGAGGAGATCCTGCTACGTCGCGGAAAAGGCGGTTGATCTGTTGATCCGCGGGCGCCCGGCAATTCAACCTCACTCAGGAGGACACGTGGAAGCGGAGATTGGCATCGTCGGGGGCAGCGGCCTGTACTCGATGGAGCAGTTGCAGGACACCAGCGAGGTGGACATTCAAACGCCCTGGGGTGACCCGTCGGACAACTACCTGCTGGGGACGCTGGGCGGGCGGCGGGTGGCGTTTCTGGCGCGGCACGGGCGCGGCCACCGCATCATGCCTTCGGAACTGAATTTCCGCGCCAATATCTACGGCTTCAAGAAGCTGGGCGTGGCGCGCGTCATCTCCATCAGCGCCGTCGGCTCGCTGAAGGAACAGCACCGGCCGCTGGAGTTCATCATCCCGGACCAGTTCTACGACCACACCAAGCGCCGCGTTTCCACTTTCTTTGGTGACGGCGTGGCCGTGCACATCAGCTTTGCCGACCCCGTCTGCCCGGAGCTGGCGAAGACGGTGTACGAGGCGTGCCAGGCGGCGGGCGTCGTTGCCAAGCTCGGCGGAACGTACATCTGCATCGAAGGGCCGAATTTCTCGAGCCAGGCGGAGTCGCGGCTGTACCGCTCCTGGGGCATGGACGTCATCGGCATGACCAACGTCACCGAAGCCAAGCTGGCGCGCGAGGCCGAGATCTGCTACGCCACTATGGCCATGGTGACCGATTACGACGTCTGGCATCCGGAGCACGACACCGTCACGGTCGCTCAGATCGTCGAGAACCTGCTGAAGAACGCCGCCAATGCCTGCCAGGTGGTGCTGCAGGCGGTGGAACGGATGCCGCGCCGGCGCGCGTGCAAGTGCGGCGCCGCCCTGGAGCACGCCATCATCACCGACCGCGCGCACATCCCGCCGGCGGCACGCCAGAAGCTCGAGCTGCTGATCGGCAAGTACCTGTGATGGCGCCACCGAGGCACGAGGACGTCAAAAGCGATGAGTTCGCGGCTGTGGGACGATTAGGCTAGCGGAGCTATTTTAGTCGAAGGCGCCGGAGCATTTCTTCCATGGGTATTCCGCCCTCGGTCTTCATGCGCTGGCGTGAGCGCTCGATGATCGCGAGGAACTTCGGGTTGGTGCTCAGCGAAATACTTTCGAGATCGGCATTCTCAATCGGAACCAGAGCGGCAACCGGCTTGCCCTTGCGCGTCACGACGACGGGTCTCTTCCGCAAGCGTCTTGCGTAGTCGCCGAGGCTCGTCGTCGCTTTCGATATTTCCACGACCTTCATAGCCTGTCCTCCCCCCCGCAATTCAGCGTAGCAGATGCACGCCCGACCCACCAGCCATCTTGGTGTCTTGGTGTCTTTGTGGTGAAATGCGGCGCTATGAAGCCCACGCGCCGTGATTTTGTTAAAGCCGCGGCGGCAGCCGGCATCCCGCCGGCAACCCCTTGCCGTCTGGCGCTGGATGGGGCGTTCCCGCGAGATGCCGGCGGTCCTTTCTTAGTCACGTTGACAGCCTCGCCGCGCGTCTGTTACTATCCCGCGTTCCCCTCGAGAAAACATGGCGCGCATCCTCTGCATCGACGACAACCAGCATGGGTGTTGGGTCCGGCAATCGTTGCTGGAGGGACAGGGCCACACGGTCGCCACGGCCCGCAGCGGGAAGGAGGGCCTGGAGAAATTCCGCGCCGAGAAGTTCGATCTGGTGGTTGTCGATTACCTGATGCCGGGAATGAACGGCGGGGAGGTGATTGCCAAGATCCGCGAAACCCATCCCCGCCTGCCGATCATTCTCCATTCCGGCTTTACCGATCGGCTGGCCCTGGAGCGCAAAGTGACCCAGGCCGACGCGTTGCTGCAGAAGGGCGGCCCACGCGAAATCAAGGAGCTGCTGGAAACGGTGAGCCGGTTGCTGTACCGGCCCGCCCGCAAACCGGCCGCGCGGGTGCAGGCGCACAAGCGCAAGGGACGCGCGGCCTCCTGCTGAGCGCTTTTTCAGCCCAAAACCCACGGCCCCGGGGCCTGCGCCGGCGGCGTTTGACGCCCTCCGCGGGCAGCCATAGAATGAAAAGTTATGGATACCCCGCTAAAGATAGCCGACCGGGAGTTTCGCTCGCGGCTGATCGTCGGCTCCGGAAAATACGCCAGCTTCCAGCAGATGGTGCGTTGCTGGGAAGCCAGCGGCGCGGAAATGGTAACGGTCGCCGTGCGGCGCGTGAATCTGACCGACCGTTCGCGCGAGTCGTTGCTCGATTATGTCGATCCCAAGAAGCACGTCATCCTGCCCAACACCGCCGGCTGTTACACCGCCCAAGAGGCGGTCCGCACGGCGCGGCTGGCCCGCGAAGTAGGACTGTCGAACTGGATCAAGCTGGAAGTGATCGGAGACGAGAAGACCCTGTTCCCGGACAACATCGGGCTGCTGGAGGCCACCGGGGTGCTGGCCAAGGAAGGCTTTGTTGTGCTGCCCTACACCAACGATGACGTGGTGACGGCGCGAAAACTGATCGACGCGGGCGCGGCCGCCATCATGCCGCTGGGGGCCCCCATCGGCTCGGGCCTGGGCATCCAGAACACTTCCAATCTGCGCATCCTGCGGGAGATGATGACCGAGGTCCCGCTGATCGTGGACGCCGGCGTGGGCACCGCCTCGGATGCGGCGGTGGCCATGGAACTGGGCGCCGACGCGGTGTTGATGAACAGCGGTATCGCGCTGGCCTCGCAACCGGAAGTCATGGCCCGGGCCATGAAGCTGGCCGTCGAGGCCGGACGGCTGGCGTACCTGGCTGGGCGGATGCCCCGCCGGCTCTATGCCAGCGCCAGCAGCCCCATGGAAGGCGTGGTCCGTTGATCAGTAGGCAGTAAGCAGTAAGCAGGAGGCAGGAAGCAGTGAGCGGGTTCGCTGCTTGCTGCCTACTGCCTACTGCTTACCGCTTACCGGCCTCGCGGCTGGCAATCAGCGACCGCAACCGCTCCAACTCCCGCTCCTGTTCCGGCAACAGCCGGCAGCCCACCGGCACCGCGCCGATTTCGATGGCTTCCTTGAGCCGGCCGCTGTCGGCCAGCGCGGCCATCAGGTTGCGCCGCGAATTATAGAAGCAGGGCGAGAGGCTGAGGGCGCGGCGATAGGCCTCGATGGCCTGCTCCTGTTCGCCGAGCATCGAATGCGCGGCGCCGGTGTTGTTCCAGGCTTCCGGCGTTTCGCGCCCCAGTTCGATGGCTCGCTTGAAATGCGGCAAGGCCTGCCGCGCGTTTCCCTCCTCGAGCAGCATCACGCCCAGGTTCATTCTCAGGTCGCGATTGTCCGGCTCCACCTGGAGGCCGCGTTCCAGCGCCTGGCGGGCCTCAACCGGCCGCTTGTCCTGCGCCAGCCCTCGGGACAGTCCGATATAGGGCCGTCCCTTGTTCGGCGATTTGCCGACGGCGTCGCGCCACAAGCTCAGCTCATCGGTCCATACCTGGTTGCGGGCTATGGTGAACGCCGAGAGCGCCGCCAGCAGCGCCACGGCGGCCGCGGCGCGGGCGCTTCGCGCAGCGAGCCGCTCCAAAGCGCGCCAGAGCAGCGACCCCAGGGCCACCGTCATGCCGGTCATCGGCAGGTAGGTGCGATGCTCGTAGATCACGTCGCTCTGCGCCACGATGCTGGAAGAGGGCGCCAGCAGGATGAAGTAACCGAGCATCCAGAACGGCCAGGCGGCGGAGGTTTCTGTGGGGGCGCGCCGGCCGGCCTCCTGGTCCGTTCCTGCCGGGCCGGGCTTCAGTCCGGGCCGCACTGAGCGGGGCGCATTGAACCCGTGCCCCACAATGACTTTCCATGCCAGCCAGCTCAGCAACGCGGCCAGTCCCAGCAGCGCGGGCAGAGTCATCGCCGGGGCCCATAAGGAGCGGGAGAGCGGCAGATCGTAGTCCAGGTTCTGGCCTACCGGCAGAACGATCAATCGAAGATAGCGCCAGATGACACGCGGTTGCGTGAGGGCATAGACCAGCGAGGGAACGCCACGGACCTCAAACCCGATGCCCGGCTCCCAGGCCGTCTTCAGCACGTAGAACAGGCGGGCGGCGGCCAGCGCCGCCAGTCCCAGCAGGCCGGCGTAATACCAGGTTCGCCGCGCGAGTTGCCGGCCGTTTCGGCCGCTCACAAACAGGTAGTCGTACAACAGCAGGAAGGCCGGCAGCGCCACGGCCTCTTCCTTGGCCAGCAACGAACAGCCGAAAGCGGCGGCGCTCCAGCCGCAGCGGCCGCGGAGAAACAAGGCAAACGCAATCAGAGCGAAGAATGTGGCCAGTAGCGACGAGCGCGCGAAGATGTAGCTGACCGCCTCGGTTCCGAGCGGGTGGACGGCAAACAGGCCCGCGGCCAGGAAGGCCGCCGGCGCCGCCAGATGCCGCCTCGCAATCCACAAGACCAGCACGCTACTCGCGGCGTGCAGGGCCATGTTGACCAGGTGAAATCCGATGGTGTTCGTCTCGCCGCCGGCGGCCAGGAAGTTGAGATGGAAGCTCCAATAGGTCAGTGGGCGCGTCAGGCCCAGCCGGAACAGCCGCCAGCCGAAGCCCGGGCCGGCCACGTCCGGGTCGCTCAGCAACGACCAGTCGTCGAAGTGAAAAGAGCCTTCCAGCGAGTTCCAGTAGGCGATCAGGACCAGGAGGCAAACCGCGGCGGCCTGCCAGGGGAAGGCCGCGTGCCAGGGGGCGGAGCCCACTGGTTCTGGCGCGCTCGCTTTGCGGGCAGTTCGAGCCATGCGGGGATAAACCGATGATACGGGCCTGCTGCGCCGTCGGCAACAGGCGCGTGCGCCGGCTGAACCACGAGGGCGCCAAGGGACACGAAGATCACAAAGATCGTCTGCTTTGTGGGCCTTCGTGCCCTTTGGGTCTTTGTGGTTCCTTCCGTGGTTCCTGTGGTCCACTCGCAGCTTGACATGGGCCGGCGCGTGGCAATATGATGAGCATGCTTCCGCCAGACTGCGCCAGGGGTGGCGCCCCGTCAAGATCAGGGGCACGCCGTGTCCAACCCTTTCAAGGTGAGGTCTATCCATGCCGTTCCGTAATTGCCTCGAGAAATTCGGGAAGTTTCTTCTGGTGGTTCTGCTGCTTGCTGTGCTGGTGGGGCCGGCTGGCGCAGCAGAGCTGGTACTGTCAACTTCGTCGCTGTCGTTCATTGCCCTGGTAGGAAAGGATCCCGCGCCGCAACTGTTTTCCGTGTACGCCAGCCCGGCGGTCGGTGGCTTCTTCCCAACCGTCCTGGCGACCACGCAAACCGGCAACTGGATCGCCGTCTCCACAGCCAGCGGCGGATCGTTTCCCAGCACCATCACCGTTCAGGTAACGGTCAAGAGCGCTTCTCTGCCGGTGGGGGATTACAGCGGCCAGGTGACCGTGACGCAGGCGGGGTTGGACAGGTCTCCCGGCACGGTGGCCGTATCACTGAAGGTCATCCCCGCCGTTCCTTATATTTCCGTCAACCCGGCGTCGGTTGATGTGCAGGCCAAAGTCGGCGTTGATCCAGCCCCGCTGGCGCTGCTAGCGGTCAACGCGGGGGCGGGCACGCTTTCTCCCAGTTTCTCCGCCATCACGGACAGCGGCGGCAGTTGGCTATCGCTGTCCCAGCCCACCGGCGGCTCCTTCAATAACGCCAGCACCGTGTTCGTGAGCATCCAGAGCGCCAGGCTGGCGCTGGGAACGTATACGGGCAAAGTGACGGTGACCTCCCCGACGGCCCTGAATTCCCCGCTCAATGTCCCGGTCAGGCTGGTGGTGGCGAGCACGGGTGGCGCGGTGATCAGCGTTTCCCCAGCCGCGCTATCGTTTCTGGCCGGACTGGGCGCCAACCCGTCGCTGCAGGCCATCACGATCAACAACGCCGGCACCGGATCGCTTCGCTCCAGCATCACCTGGTCCACTGTCGATGGCGGCAGTTGGCTGCTGGCGAGAAGCACCGGCGGGTCGTTCGGCAGCAGCTCCACGGTCACCGTAAATGTCAACATCGACGGGCTGCTGAAGGGCACCTACCGCGGCAACATCACCGTCAGCGACGCCAGCGCGGCCAATTCGCCGGTGAATGTTCCCGTCACGCTCCTGCTGGAAGACCCGAAGCCGGTGATGCGGCTGGGCACCAGCTCCATCACAGTTTTTTCTCCGGTGGTCGGCGCTTTCGCAGCGAAGATTCCGGTAACGGTGCTCAATACCGGAACGGGCCTGTTGAAATGGACGGCGACCTCCAACCAGTCGTGGCTTTCGGCTTCGCCCGCCTCGGGTGAAGCGGCCTCCGATTCTACCGTGGATATCCTGGTCTCTACGGCGGGCTTGAGTGTCGGCATTTACCGAGGTCAAATCACCTTCAGCTCCAACGCCGTATCCGGCCAAGCCACGCAAGTGATGCCGGTGGTGCTGGGAATCGGCGTGGCGTTGCCGACGCTGAACGAGGGCGGCGTGGTCAACGGCGCCAGCTTTGCGTCCAGGACCGTTGCGGCCGGCTCCATCGTTTCCATCTTCGGGCGTAACATGGGTCCGGCGCAGGGCCTGCAGGCAGCCCTGGTGGGTGGCAAGCTTCCCACCCGGCTGGGCGACGTCCGCGTGCTGTTTAACGACCTTCCCGCGCCGCTGTTCTACGTGAGCGAAACGCAACTGAACGTGCAGGTACCGGTGGAGTTGGCCGGCAGCTATTCGGCGGAGGTGCAGGTGATCACCGGCGATCTGCCCAGCCTGCCGATGACGGTCTACCTGCGGGCGGCCGACCCGGGAGTTTTCCTGGTGGGAGGTCTTCCGGGCATCTTCTTTGCCAACAGCACGACGCAGGTAACCCCGCAGAACCCAGCCCGGGGCGGCGATTACCTGACGTTGTGGGCCACGGGGTTGGGGGCAGTCGAAGGCCGCGTGGAGACGGGAGCGCCGGCCACCGCCGCGCTGCGCACCATGCTGGTGCCCAAGGTGACTCTGGGCGGCGTGCCCGCCCAGGTGCTCTATTCCGGTCTGGCGCCCGGCTTCGTCGGCCTGTACCAGATGAACATCCAGGTGCCTGACAACGTGCCCAGCGGCAACACCTCGCTGGTCATCTCCATGGGTGGGACCGACACCGCACCCATGGTTGTGCCCATTCGTTAGCCGCTTGTGGTGTGGGTTCTGTAGCGGCGGCCTTCAGGTCGCCGTCAGTCTGGCGGGCGGCACCCATGGCGATTTGAAGATCGCCGCTACACTGCTTGCCGTCCTCTCAGACGCGGCCCGGCATGCCGGCCGCAGAGGCTTGCAAGGCCGCCGATTCCTCGCGGTATTCCGGCCAGGGTTCGAAGATGCGGACCCGGCGCAGCGATTCTCCCACCGTTCCCGGCGGCAGAATCAGCTTCAGGGTCAGATTGCGCTTGGTCAATTCGATGAGCACGCGGACCAGGGCGGCAATTCCCATGGTGTCCACGCTGGTCAGCCCGCGCATGTTCAGGACGATCTCGCGCACATCGTTATCGAGCCCGCCTCGGAAGGCCTCCAGGAGTTTCTCTTCCAACTCCGGGTGGCCCCACAGGCGCATATCGCCTTCCAGGCGAAGCAGCCTTGTCTGAGACAATTGCTGGATTTCAACCTGCAAAACCGCATCCTCCACCGGGCGCTTTCCCTGCACAATATCCTTCCGCCGGGTCAAAAGTCAACGAAACTCCAGCGCCAGAGTCCGGGTGTGGACTCTGCGGTCCCGGCCGTTGTTGTATAGTTGTTCGCTTATGCGAAGCGCGCTTGCTTTGTTGCTGTTGTGCGCCCTGGCCACGCTCCAGACCGCCGCGCCGGGGCCGGAATGGCCGGGCATGAAGGAGAACGGCTTCCTGCTGTTCAACGGCTGGCGGCTGGCGCCGGCCGGCATCCAGGTGCCGCTGCCCGACACTTTCCCGATGGCCATGGCCATGCACCCGGGGGGCAAATACCTGTTCGTGCTGAACGCCGGCTACACGCCTCCCTCGCTGCTGATCCTGGACCCGGCGAACCCTGGGCGCGAAGGCGGCGTCACCCGGGTGGCGTTGAGCAACGCTTGGTTGGGAGTGGCCATCACCGCCGCCGGCGACCGCTTCTACGTCCCCGAAGCCAACGCCGGCACGGTGCGCGAGTTCTCGTTCCTGGAGACGCCGGCGGCGCCCGGCACCGCAAGCAGCCTGGCGATCAAGCCCGAGCGCGAGTTCAAGCTGTTCGAGGGCCTGGCCAATCCTCAGGCGCGCGGCGGAGCGCGCTGGGTGCGCACCAACTTCCTGGGCGATGCCGCGCTGCATCCGGACGGCAAGCGCCTCTACGTGGCCGACATGCAGGCCGGCTTGGTCTACGAAGTGAACCTGGAGAAGGGCGGCGTCGCGCGGCAGATCCGCGTCGGCATCCATCCCTACCGCGTGCTGGTTGCGCCCGACGGCGCGCGCGTCTACGTGAGTAATTGGGGCGCATCCAGCATCAGCGTCATCGAGGCGGCCGGCGGGCAGGTGCGGGCCACCTTCAAGACGGGCGATCACCCCTCCGACATGCTGCTGGATGCGCGCGGCCGACTGTATGTGGCCTGCGCCAACACCAACGCCGTCTGGGTCCATGAGGCGCAGGGCGGCGCGGTGCGCGAGCGCATCTCCATCGCCCTGACGCCCAAGTCGCCGCCCGGCAGCACGCCCAACGCCCTGGCGTTGAGCCCCGACGGCAGCCGCCTCTACGTGGCCAACGCCGACAACAACGTGGTGGCCGTGGTCGCCCCCGGCGACAAGGAATCCCGCGTGGAAGGCTTCATCCCCACCGGCTGGTACCCGACGGCGGTGCGCGTCTCGCCCGATGGCCGCTGGCTCTACGTGGCCAACGGCAAGGGGCAGGGCAGCATGCCCAACCCGCGCGGGCCGCAGCCCGACCGCCCCAGCACCCCCGAGACGCAACACGTAGGCCGCATCCAGAAGGGCTCGCTCAGCATCATGGATGCCCCCAATGAGGGCCAGTTGAAGATCCTGACCGACCGGGCCCTGGCCAACTCGCCCTACCGCGACGAAGTGCTGCAATCGGCCGGCGGGCCGGGCACCGTCATCCCCACCAAGCTCGGCGGGACCACGCCCATACGTTACGTGATCTACATCATCAAGGAGAACCGCACCTACGACCAGGTGTTCGGCGACATGAAGGAAGGCAACGGCGACCCGTCGCTGGTGCTGTTCGGCGAGCAGGTCACGCCCAACCATCACCGCCTGGCGCGCGAGTTCGTGCTGTTCGACAACTTCTACGTCAACGCCGACGTCAGCGCCGGCGGCCACACCTGGTCCATGGGGGCGCTGGCCAATGACTACGTCGAGAAGATCTGGCCGAGCAATTACGGGGGCCGCCGCCCGCAATATGATTTCGAGGGCCAGGATGCCATTGCCACGCCGCCCGGCGGCTATTTGTGGGACGCCGCCATCCGCGCCGGCATCACCTTCCGGGTCTACGGCGAGTGGACCGAGAACCCGAAGGACCCCAGCCAGCCGGTGAAGCCGCTGGTGACCGCGCTGGAAGGCCGCATCGACCCGCTCTACCGGAACTTCGATCTGGAGTACTCCGACCAAAAGCGGGCCGACGAATGGCTGCGCGAGTTCCGCGAGTTCGAGAAGAACGGGAACCTGCCGCGCTTCCAGATCGTGCGCCTGCCCAACGACCACACCGCCGGAACGCGGCCCGGGGGCTGGACGCCGCGGGCCATGGTGGCCGACAACGACCTGGCGCTGGGCCGCATCATCGAAGCCATCACGCGGAGCCGCTACTGGAAGGAAACCGCGGTGTTCGTGCTGGAAGACGACGCGCAGAACGGCCCCGACCACGTCGATGCGCACCGCTCCCCGGCGCTGGTCATCAGCCCCTACGTGAAGCGCGGCGCGGTCGACAGCACCATGTACTCGACGGTGAGCATGCTGCGGACCATGGAACTGATCCTGGGGTTGCCGCCCCTGACGCAACACGACGCGGCCGCCACGCCCATGCACGCCGCCTTCACCGCCAAGCCCGACCTGCGGCCGTACACCACCGTGAAGGCGAACGTGGACCTGGACGAGCGCAACGCGAAGACGGCGCCGGGGGCCAAGGCCTCGGCGCGCATGGATTTCAGCGACGTGGATCGCATCGACGACGACGAGATGAACGAGATTCTGTGGCGGGCCATCAAGGGCGACGTGCCCATGCCCGCGCCGGTGCGCAGCGCCTTCCCGTACAGGTAAAGACCGTAGCCGCAGATTTCGCGGATTGCATAGATGAAATCTGCGTGAATCTGCGGAATCTGCGGCTAAAAAGAGAGGCCATGAGAAACAAAGCGATGACCGCGCGTGTAGCAGTCGTTTGCTTGCTGGCGAGCGCCTTTGCCAGCGGCGCCTGGGCGCAGGGACTCGAGTACATCAAGGCGAATTACACCAAGCATGAGCACCAGGTTGCGATGCGCGACGGCGTGAAGCTGTTTACCGCCGTCTATGTGCCCAAGGACGCCTCGCGGCGCTACCCCATCTTGCTGACGCGCACGCCGTACGGCGCCGGGCCGTACGGGGAAGACAGGTACCCGAACGCGCTGGTGCTGGAGCAGTTCGCCCGCGAAGGCTACATTTTCGCCACGCAGGATGTGCGCGGCCGGAACAAGTCCGAAGGCGAGTTCGTCAACATCCGGCCCATCAAGCCGGTCAAGAACGGCCCCGCCGACACGGATGAAAGCACCGACACCTGGGACACGGTGGATTGGCTGGTGAAGAACGTGCCCCAGAACAACGGGCGCGTCGGGATGTGGGGCATCTCCTATCCCGGCTTCTATGCCGCCGAAGGGCTGATCGACGCCCATCCGGCGCTGAAGGCCGTCTCGCCGGAGGCGCCCATCGCCGACTGGTTCGTCGGGGACGACTTTCATCACAACGGCGCGTTGTACCTGGCCCACGCTTTCGGCTTCCTCTCGCTCTTCGGGCGGCCGGAGGGCAGCCCGCGATTCGATCCGGGCACCCCCGACGGCTACCGCTTCTTCCTCGACATCGGCCCGCTGTCGAATGTCAACGCCCAGTACTTCAAGGGCCAGATCGGCTACTGGAACGAAATAATGGAGCACCCCAGCTACGACGCGTTCTGGCAGGCGCGCAACCTGCGGCCCCATCTGAAGAACATCAAGCCGGCGGTGATGACCGTGGGCGGCTGGTTCGACGCCGAGGACCTGTTCGGCGCGCTCAACGTTTACAAGGAAATCGAAAAATCCACCCCCGGCGCTTACAACATCCTGGTGATGGGACCCTGGTATCACGGCGGCTGGCTGCGTTCCGACGGCGACGCGCTGGGCAACGCGCGCTTCGGCTCCAAGACCGGCGTGTTCTACCGCGAGAAGATCTTCGCGCCGTTTTTCGATTACTACCTGCAAGGCAAGGGCGAGCTGAAACTGCCGGAGGCTTACGTGTTCGAGACGGGCGCCAATGCCTGGCGCGCGCACGATGCCTGGCCGCCGAAGCAGGCAGCACCCAAGTCGATCTACCTGCAGATGGGCGGCAGGCTGTCGTTCGATGCGCCGGTCGACCGCCGCGCGCCGGCGTTCGACGAGTACATCAGTGACCCGGCCAGGCCCGTCCCGTATATCCCCGGCATCGCCTTGGGTATGACGCGCGAGCACATGACCGACGACCAGCGCTTCGCTGCTACGCGCACCGATGTCCTGGCCTACCAGACCGAGCCGCTGGCCGAGGATGTCACGGTGGCCGGGCCGGTCTCGCCCGACCTGTACGTCTCCACCACCGGCACCGATTCGGATTTCGTGGTGAAGCTGATCGATGTCTACCCGGATGACACGCCGGATAACGAGCCGTCCGGCGGAGTCCGCATGGGCGGCTATCAGCAGCTTGTCCGCGGCGAAGCCATGCGCGGCCGCTTCCGCAACAGCTACGAGAAGCCGGAGCCATTCGTGCCGGGCAAGGTGACGCGCATCCGCTACA
>Ga0315279_10003022_pt1 | contig 24199 bp, 31 predicted proteins | sample YL17G06_20_MG_FD_203694 | JGI IMG/M metagenome (GOLD analysis project Ga0315279, IMG submission 203694) | Sediment microbial communities from Yellowstone Lake, YNP, Wyoming, USA - YL17G06_20 | ecosystem: Environmental > Aquatic > Freshwater > Lake > Sediment | place: USA: Wyoming | collected...
GGATTAATCTCTTTAACCATTTCTTTGATATCCAGACCAGTGGCATGTCCAGAGCAATGATTCTGAACAAAGTTCATTCCAAAATAATCCAACCAATTCTTCATTCTTTTGAATGAAATCTCCATTTCCTCGGAAAATGGTTCAGACAAGGAATGCATATACAAAGACCTCTTTTCAGGTTTGATATCTATCAAAGTATTGAAATACCAGAAATTCAAGACAATCATGCAATTCTTATCCAACTCATCAGCTTTCATAACGTTCGGATGATGCAATCTACATTTGATATACTCATCCGTATAGTCGCCATCATCATATGTCCCAGTCGCAACCTTAGGCTTGAATATGATAATATTATCACCACAACAATCCGGAACACCCAGTTTGCTGTCAGTCGAGTATTGATCCAGGTAGCAAGCGTGCTTGAAACTTATCACCATCTTCTTATCCAATTCCTTGGCAATCTTAAAGAATGTTTTGAATCTGTCCACATCCTTGAAATTAAAGTCGATTATAGACAAACCTTTACCTTCTAACAGTTTCTTACCTCTTTCGTAAACATCTTTTTCAGTTGTCTTATCTTCTACCTCCTTTATCCTAGTTCCTTCACATATCATCGCTACAGGTTCAGTCTCTTTTGCCTTATTAATAAAATCTCTAGTCAACTCTGGATTATTTCCATGAAGTCTCAAGTCACCAGTATAAATTATAGGACCGGAAGATGTATGAATTATGAAACCATAAGCTCCTGGAACAGAATGGTCGACATGAATTGGTTCTATCTCCAATGAACCGATTTTTATTTTATCTCCTGTCCTGAAGGGTTTGAAGGTCCTCTCTATTGGTGGTTTCTTGTAATCAGCCCTGAACAAAGGTCTTTTCTTGAAGTTCATGACTTCATTTTCTATAGTCCTACTGCTTTGTTCTTCTATTGCTCTAAGAAGTTTAAGTGTAGTTTCACCACAAAATATCGGAATATCACTATGTAGAAAGCTTATGTAATTAGTATGATCAGCATGACCATGAGAGAGCAAAACGGCGTCTATCTCTGGTTCTTCGGCAGTTCTACTAGCATGCTTCAACAAGTCTTCTCTATACACTCCTTTGATATCAGGCAAGAGGCCCATCGCTAGAAAATCGCCTATGCCATTGGCTGTTCTTGGCGTTAGGAACTCTTCAAAGAACTCAGCTCTTTTTCCAAAGCTCATTCCGAAATCCAGGAATATCTTTGTATCACCATCCTCTAAGAGAATCTTGTTTCCTCCGATTTCATGGACACCGCCGTAGAACGTAAGGGAGGTCATAAGAATATTAAGAATTTTTCAGATAAAAACCTTTTATTGCAATTGATATTTAAAATTACTTCAATTTTTTCTTTAACTTCTTTGAGAGCTGGTTTATCTCTTCGTCATCGAAATAACTCTTACCGCAGTTTGAGCATTCCAGGCATCTCTGTCTTACTTTCACAGAACCGGGGTTCTTTACCTCGAATGTAAAGTCCTTCCTCCTGCTGACAAGCTTAGTCGAACCGCATTCTATGCATCTGCTTAGTCTAGTCATATGCTCCCTCCAATAATATTTTCTTTTGATACTTTTATTTCTTTTGCATAACTATCCTTGTCACTCCTTTCAGAGTAGAACGCACTCTTGACCACTATCTTTCCACCTTCTCTCACAAATGGAAATGATACCAATCTTCCCGCTACAGGGAATATCACCTTTTCGCCGCAGTGTTCGGCGTCTGGCACTATTACTGAATCCATATTGTTACCGTTTATTGCTTCCATTACAGCATCCTTTGTTTCCTGTATATCGCATCGGTTTCTCGGGAATATGCCTCGTGCCAGAACTCTGTAGACGAACTCATCGGTCCATTCAAACTTTTCCTTTGAATATTTATGCATGCTAAGATTGAAAAGAAAGTTGGCTTACCCTTTCCTAACCACCATTAGTGGTTATTTGTTTTGAATTTTCAGAGGTATCCATTTTGAAGAAGGATATTGTTTCCGCCAATCTCATTGGCACCGCCGTAGAAGGTTAAAGATACCATAAAATTATTAAGAAGTTTTCAGATAAAAGGGTTACCTTAGTTTCCTGTCTATCTTCTTGGCAAGATCGTCCGACTGCTGCTCATCGAAGTACAGCTCTCCGCAGTTCCCGCACTCTATGCATACCTGATCCTTGATCTTTATTTTGCCTGGATTTTTCCTTTCGAATTCAAGATTCTTCTTGACAGTCTTCAAATCCTTGCTGCCGCATTCTATACATTTTCTCATCTGCATGCTTATCTCCTATTTATAATTGTCTCCTTTCTTTTAAATTTTTTGTACTTTTCCATGTCAGGCTTCTGGAGTATGCTTTACACACTAAAAGGAACTCAAGTGGAAATTCTTTGCTTTGTTCTTGAAATATGTGATCACAGAAAATACAATAAAATATTTGGCTATAAGAAGAAGTGAATTTCAAGGACGCCGCCGTAGAAAGTCAATGAAACCATACTAAGAATTTGCAGAAGTCGAGATTTAATGCTTTATCTGAACTGGCACTGCTATGGAAGACGAGACTTCCTTTGATTTAGACATTATGCAGTAGAAGATCATCACAGAATCTGCCTTGTATACAGTCCTCATGCTGACGCATTTTATGCTGTTTAAGACCCCTTTCGGGCTCTTTAAACCGAGGTTCTTGAGTATCTTGCTGGCATTCATCATTTCCAATCCCGCAACCTTTCCATCCACAGAGATGTCCACTATTATGTCGCCTATGTCGATGCTGCCCTTTACTTTGGACTTTTTGTAAATAAACAAAGAGTCGTTCTCGGGGTCGTAATCGAAAAAAGTTTCTATATTCATATAATCACCTTATCCCTATAGGCCTTACCCATTTTCTGTATCTTATAACCGCAGTAATAACAGTAAGCTTCTTGTTAATTGAAACAACGACTATAAAACTTTTGTTTCTGCTTAGATCGAAAACCAACTTGAATTTCCTCTCGCCTCTGTATTTCGATTCTTCTTCTATTATATCTATAAGTTTTTCAGGCTTTAATATATTATCTAAAATATTCTCTTTAGTAATTCCTCTCTGGAAACATCTAATCAAGGTATGATCACTCAGGGCTATGCTCTCAACGGTGTAAGATTTAAGTTTCTTTTTAATTCCTTCTATTTCCATATAACTAATTCTTATCAAAAATATTTATACAGAGTTAACCACTATGTGTAGTGATACTATCACAATTAAAGCCATCATTTTTGACCTGGACAACACTCTAATCGACTTCATGAGAATGAAAAGGCTGAGCTGCGAGGCAGCAATGGATGCCATGATTTCTGCCGGGCTGAAAATAAAGAAAGAGAAAGGACTGGAGATAATGTTCCGTCTCTATTCTCAGTATGGTTATGAATATCAGAAGATATTCCAAGTCTTCATGAAAAAGGTCCTGGGAAGATTGGATTATGGAATAATGGTTTCTGGTATCGTCGCCTACAGAAGAGTCAAGGAAGGCTTGTTATATCCTTATCCTAATGTTATCCCAACCTTGAATGAGTTAAGGAAGAAATACAAGCTAGCTATTCTATCAGATGCACCAAGAATCCAGGCATGGATAAGACTTGCTGCCATGCAAATCCAAGATAAATTCGATATTGTAGTAACGTTTGACGAGACAAAATCCAAGAAACCAAGCAAAAAACCTTTCTTATACGCCTTGAAAAAACTTAGACTGAAACCTGGAGAATGTGTTATGGTAGGGGATTCTTTGAAAAGAGATATAGAACCTGCAAATAAACTAGGTTTTAAAACTGTATTTGCAAAATATGGCTATGATAGTGGAGAAAACGCAAGAGTAAAACCAGATTACATTATAAATGATATACAAGAACTGTTAAAAATTAAAATTTAAACTTCTCAATCAAAATATTATTATGAGAATAGACTCTAAAGGAAACTCTTGGATAGCGATCTCAGAATTTCACCAGCAATCTTACTGTGAGGTACAGTTAAAATTCAAGTGGAGCGGCATAATCAGGAAGACAGAGAAAATGATGGAAGGCTCTAGCATTCATGAGCAAAAATTCAAGGACTTTCTTGAGAAGACAAAGGAACTAGAGCAAGTAGACATGCAGGAAGCAATAAAACGTGCTATAGAAAAAAATGAAAGGTTCTCAGGGAGGGAAGTCTTCATAATATCACCTAACTTTAGATTGTTCGGTATGATAGACTCTGTGGAGGTAGGACCTGAAGGAATAGTAATAACAGACGACAAGCCTGCCGAATATGCTTTCATATCCGACAAGTCTCAGATCATTGCATACGCTCTTGCATTCAAAGACCTTTACAGACCGCCATTAGATATTTTCATGGCAATCAAGAACAGGGATAGTGGAGATACGACTTGGGAAGACATTCTAACGCAAGACTGGGTCGATTTCATGATGGAGAAGATCAACCGTTTGCACGAGCTGGCTCTAGGAAAACGTGAGTTCGAGCCTACAAAGAATCCTAAGAAATGCTTGGCTTGTTCTTACAAAGATGTTTGCGATAAGAAGTTATCGTAAAGTCGTTGAACAGCTTGTCGAAATCTATCATAATAGAAAATTTGGAGAAATTAGGACTTATGCTTTGCCTCTATTTCTTGTAAACTTCATCATGATGCTCATAATCCCAAATAGTAATAGCCTTCCTTGTTTCGTCTATACCATAGACAAGAACAAAGGAACCGATATGAACTCTTCTCAAGTTCTGCAGAGGAAATTTCAATGGTTTGAACTGATGAGGATTTTCTGATATCAGTACAATCTTTTTATTTATTGCCTCTAGCTGTTTCGAATCTTTCTTCGCCAATTTGGAGAAAATCTTCTTCACTCTCCCTTCTACTTCGATTGAATACAAACAATCACTTTTTCAATCCGAACTCTTTGGCAAAATTCTTAACTTTAATAACCTTCCCCTTTTTCATTATTCTTTCCATCTTTTTGATAAATTCAGGTCTAAGCTCAGGTTCCATCACTTCTGCCTCGAACTGCTGTGCCATGAGGTTTATGGCCTGGCTCTTGTCGTTGAGACCGTACTTGGCCTTGAGTATGTTTAGCACGCGGTTCGTCCTCTCATCAATCTTTACTATGGCTTTTACCATGTTATCACCATATTAATATGGTATTAATCCGGAGTATATAAAGGCTTTTCCTGAAAATTGCCATTCTTAGAAACAGGTCAAACAGTGATTTAGAGTTGTCACCACTGTGTACGGTAAGTGTTATCATGATAAAGAATTGAAAATTTAGGATTTAAATCAAGATATTTATTTCATAAAATAATGTTAAACTAATTTCAAAGTATACACGTCTTCATTCTCTTTGTGGTCAAGTTTAACAGATTTAGTAGTCTTCAGTTTCATTCTGTCGCAGAGTGCTTCAAAGTTCTTGCTCACAAATTTCATATATTTAAGGCTTTCAGCCTTCGACAGACCTGTTTCAAATCCATCTGAAATTCTGCGATCAACAAGATCGAACATGATTTCTCTCAGCGTTAGATAATTCAGCCCTTCCTTCTTAATTTCTTCCATGGCTGTTGGCTTGGCTTCCATGACTATTGGTTTGCTTTTCACTGACAGTTCATATTCCTTAAAGGCTTGCTTGGCTTTTTTCCAGCTCCCGAAGTGATTTTTGTATGTGTCTGGCGATGGACCTTCAGCTAACATCTCTGCAGATGTAGGAAGGCGTCCGAGTCTGTTTTTTAATCTTGCAATGTGACTGAAAAGCTCATTTTCAGAGTAACCCCTTCTAACAGGTTCCAGCCCAGCTTTTTTGATTGAGTTCCCCCATGAGCCGAACCTATCGGCAATCGTCCTGGGGTTCGAATACTTTTTCAGGGCGTCCATCTCCCAGTAAGTTGGTGTGTGATTCAATTCCTTGGCAGCATCCTTGAGATCCTGTAGGAGTTTCTCATCAGAAATAAATTTCCTAGATTTTTCAAATCCTGCCTTTTTCAACGCATTCTCCCACGACCCGAACCTTTCTATGTAGGTGCTGGGATTTGGGTAGCTCTTCATCCAAGACAGTTCACGCATCCTCGGTACATGATTGAGATCGCTAACAACTTCTTTAAGGTCATCTATCAACTCTTCGTTCGTGATTTGTACGTAAGGTCGACAAGGAACTAAACCAGCTTCTATAATGGTTTTTTCGTACGATCCAAAATGTCTTTCATAGGTATCAATGTTCGGACAGTAGTCAGAACTGTTTATATCTATTCTTCTTGGAGTATGACCAAGTTCTTTAGAAAGTCTTTGAAGTTTGCCTATCAATTCTTTTTCATTGTATCTGTTTCTTGGATCTAGTCCAGCCTTTGCGACGGCGTTATTCCAAGAACCGAAACGATATGCGTACAATGCACCGGAGGGCCTGTCTTTTGCTCTGTCCATATCCCTTATACCCGGTGTTCTGTCCAACTCGGCTCCTAGTTCTACTATATGGGACAGAAGTTCTTCGTCAGAATACAGTCTGCTCATGATTTTTTATGGGAATCTTAAACTTTTATACGTTAAGATAAACATCAGAGAAATATTTATGCATCAGATGTGATTTTTTCATAATTGCTGAAGATCAGGATTTCTAAGCAAATCTCCGAATGACTTGCCTAGAGCTTCCTCAGAAAAATGCATGTATCTGAACATATGTATTGTCATATTCTTCAAATAGAAACTAATTTTAAAACATCTTTCTAGAAAATTCAAGCTTAAATGTTTTTGCTAATTAAGTTGAATTGAGGAAAATGACTGTCAGAATCATCTCAAAACCCGAGACAAATGAGGGTAGGCTGTTTTCAGACGCTGTAGCTAGATACAATGCAGACATTGTTAGCGACGAGCATTATATAGAGCAGCGTTTTTTTAGAAATCAGACCGCGATGGAAGCGTCCTACAACTCAAAGATGTCAAGACTCATGGGTAAAAATGTGTTCAAGCCGATCGGATATGTTCCTGAGAAGGTTACGACATGGACAGACGGCATAGTAACGATAGACGTGAATGAGGATTTTTTAAAGAAGTATAGATCCCTTGAAGCACTAGAAGGTTTAGCAGAGCATGCGCTATGCCATGTCGATGATCACTTGAAGAGATGCATCATTTTTCCAACACTTGAGATGGAGACCGTGAGATCAATTAACAATTCATTTCCTGTAGAATCACTCAACGAGGAAGACAGGTACGAACTCTGGAAAGCCGTCTTTAACATGCAGGACGAGGCGATTGCTACCAAGAAAGCGCTTGAGTTTGATCCATACTCAACGATTGCTGAGGATTATGAGATTGGAAACATTGTATACGACATGATTACTCCGCAGATTAGCGCGTCAATTGTGGATGAGAAAGCTGCAAAGCACTTAGAGAACATCTCTAGAAAGGATTTTCTTTTCGCCATAACCAATTTTCATATTGGTAAAGATGCTTCGTTTTTGTCAAGCACGAACCCGACTGTCCGTGGATACAGGGATCGTTTTGGCGAAGAGATGAAAGCAAAGGAAATGGCTCTTTTCTATTCGATTGCATCCAAAATCCCTAAAGCTAAAACTACGCTGGAGAATTATGTAAATCGATCTCATAAGCTTAAGGATGAGTTTGATGCTCTTACGAAAGAAAGGAAACCGGAGACAAGAGAAGATTTTGCTAAACTTATCACAGCATTCCTTAACAGGGAATAGTTGAGAATTCATAGCCTTAAAACAACCCAATCACAGAAATATTTTTTTATACAATTCTGTTTCTTATAGAAAAATCAGGATTTAAGTATTATTTTCTATTAAAACATAGCTATTTAAATTGTCAACTCAAACAATTCTTTATTAAAATAAGGAGTAATTAAAATGTCATTTGATAACAGAGGAAGCTTTAACAGAGCTCCCAGAGAAATGCACAAGGCAGTTTGTTCTGAATGTCATAAGGAATGCGAAGTTCCTTTCCAACCGACAGAAGGCAAGCCCGTCTTTTGCAGAGAATGCTTTGCAAAAAAGAGCCCAAGAAGATTCTAGTTTCTAAGCGATTAGACTACGACTCTTGCTAGCACAACTATTTTTTTGATTTTTATTTTTATGTTGTATAGCGTTAGCTTTTAGAATTTATTTGTACCATTTCTTCTTCCACAATTTTATCCTGTTCTTCGTGCTTAAGATGAAAGCTCCGACGACTATCACGAATATCACTGTCAGAACCAGCATGTCCTGCCTGGGGAAGATTATCGAGAAGATGAACAGTACCAGCACGAACAGGATCAGGATATGTGTCGTCATCTGAATAAAGAATCCTATCTCCTTGGTTTCAACCTCGTATTTGGATGGCATCTCAAACCATTAGAAATATGGAAAAATCAGGATTTAAGTTTATAATTTCTTAATAACTCTATAAAGTTCATCAAAATTATTAACTATAACATTCCCATCAACGCTTCTGATAACTTCAGGTGGATGATAACCCCATCCAACTCCAATGAATTTCATATCAATACCTTTAGCTGCAAGAGCATCTTCTTTTGTATCTCCAATAAAAACACACTCTGGTATATTAGACCCAAGTCTCCTTACAGCTATCCTTAAACATTCTGGATTTGGTTTAAGCTCCTTAACATCTTCTGCTGCAACAATAGCATCAAAAACATCAGATATATTATATCCTCTTAAATCATTTTTCACTCTTGGCAATCCTGCAGATGTAACAAGAGCTGTTTTATATCCATCGACCTTAATTTTCTTAATATATTCCTTTGCTCCAGTAAAAAGTTTGGCATCAGAAGATTGCTCTCTGAATATTCTATGCCATTCAACATCTGATAGTTTAGGTATGTTTGCTTCTTTTTCAAATTTTCTCCAGTCCGGATTATATACTTTTCTTATATATTCGATGGGTTTTCCAGTTACGATTGAATATGTTTTAAAAACAGCATTCATACTATCATTTAAAACACCATCCCAATCGTGGATGACACTTTCTACCATAAAATCATTTCAAGCACAAAAACATTTAAACTCTTCTAAAGTCAGAATTCTATTTTGGATTACCTATCCAGAATTCGCAAAATGGATCTTTTGATAACATGTTTCCTGTTGCCATATATGATAATGTTTTACATCCGCCTGTACATTCACCAAAATGCTTGCAGAACTTGCTGCATTCCTTTGGTACATAGAACTTTGCCCATCTTTTTTTGTCATTCCAAATTTCCGTTAATGATTCTTGTCTAACATTCCCCATTCGAAACTCTTTCAGATGAGTCATGGTAGCACAAGGTATAACAAAACCGTCTGATGTTATGGATAGATAGTGTATTCCAGCTAAGCAGTTATAGTTATATCTTAACAGTTTTCCATACTTTTCAGCAAATTTGCTATACCTAGCATAAGGTTGTTCCAGAAATACTTCCTTTCCATTGAGTTTTATGAATTCTTGAATTAATTTATCTAAAAATTTAATATATTCTTTTTCTGGAATGATATTATTAGATTCCTGGCTTCTTCCAATAGGTAATGGTTTAATCAAGACAAACCGTTGGAAATTTTTCTTCTTAGCAAGTCTCATAATTTTTATCATTTCATCTTTATTGCTTTTCAACGGAACTGCTGAAAGAATAACTCTTCCTGAGTATTTTTTTTGCATTAAATCCAATGATTTCATTATTTTTTTCCAAGCGCCTTTTGGAGGATTGCATAATTTATTGTAAGATTTTTCGCCAAATGCATTGATCGATACCTGTATGGTATCGAATTTAATATCTTCCAAGAAATCTATATATTGGTCTAAAAAATAGCCGTTTGTACACATTACTGCTTCCATTCCATTGTCTTTAATTCTTTTAGCAATCTGCTTGAAGTCTTTTCTTAAGAGAGGTTCTCCGCCTGAAAGCAATATCTCTTTTGTTCCACACTCTTTGGCTTGGTCTATCACCCTTAGAAGTTCTTCCGTATTCAACTCTTCGACCTTTTTGTTCGGACTGTCTTCTCCACAGAATGTACATCTATTAACACAATTTTCGGTTACGATAATTAGCACAGTAATTAGGTCATGATCACTCTTAGGTTCATACTCAAACTTTGCTGGTTTTTTGACAAAATTGAATTTTGCTCTCATATTGTCACTTTATTAAAAGTTCAGTAAATAAGCATTTAAGTCTTTCTAAAATTCAAGATTTAAGTATTGTTCTATTTTTAATAAGCATATGAACAAATCGATACTCATTACAGGTATCACTGGCTCTGGAAAATCAGCTGTGTGTGATGAGTTGAAAAAACGCGGCTATAAGGCATATGATATTGAAATTATGGAAGGTCTATTTAATCTAGTTGATAATAAGACTGGGAAAATTGTTAATGGTTATGATAATAAAAATCTAGAATGGGTTAAACGACACGATTGGGTATGTAATAGAAAAAAATTACAGGACCTTGTGCGCAAGAATGCAAAAGGTACTGCATTTTATTGCGGAACAGCAGGTAACCTTGATGAATTACTTTTCCTGTTTGGCAAAATATTCCTATTGAAAGTTAGTCCAAAGATACTTCATGAGAGGCTCAGCACACGTAAATCAAATGATTATGGTCGCACTTCTGAGGTTCAAGATTGGATTATTGAATGGAAAGATTGGTGGGAGAACCATATGATTGAAAATGGTGCAATAGTTATAGATGCAAACCGAGATTTACAAGAAGTAACGACTGATATTTTGGAGAGAAGCAAATTATCAGAATAGTCCATGATTTGATAGAAAAATCAGAATTTAAATGTCTAAACTTCGTTTACTACCGTCAGTATTAGTAAAGCATTAAAAGCTTTAGAAGGTCTCGCACAATAGTTTCAATAGGTAAGTTAATGGCAAGCCCAGATTTCTATGCAAAGCAGAACAGGAAGATGAAATGCAAGAAGTGCGGAGTAGAGAGGAATTTTCCAGCATTCAACGAGGACGGGCTGTGCAAGAAATGCGAGAGAGTATCAAAGAACCATGGATTAGGTAGATTTGTAAAATAACAGGATACTTAGCTTTCAATAGTTTATTATAAACTTCGTTTACCACTGTAAGTGGTAATAAAACAAAGTCATTTGTTGATTGGACTTGGGAAGTTTCAAATACTAAACAATCAACAAAATATGGTATGAGGATAAAAGACCAAAAATACTGTGATGTAGTTGCTTTTATCTTGTTTAAGGATGGGAAGTTCCTTATCGAAGAAAGGTTGCCTAACAGAAAGATTGATCCAAGTAAGATAGTTATCCCAGGCGGTCATGTTGATAAAGGAGAAAGTCTAGTTGAGGCGTGCAAGAGGGAGCTGAAGGAAGAGTTGGATGTTGATTGTGAGAACTTTGAGTTTGTTTGCAAGTCTCTTCACGATGCTGGACCCGAGATTCAGATGGTCCACTATTTTCTATGCAAGGATTGGAAGGGGAGAATAAAATCAATAGAAGCAAAAAGGATATTTTGGTTAGACAATAAACATCTGAACAAGTTAAGTTATAAGATTGATATAGATGCAATAAGGAAAATCAGGATTTAATAGTTTCACTTGACTATGCTTTCTCCTGTGCCCACATATTGTTGGCACCAGCCACAGTTGCAAGTTATAGTTACAATTCTTTTCTTTCCTTTGGTTTCAACTTCTATCTTCCAATTATCCTTGTTGCCGCACGCCGGGCAATATATCAATACTTTACCTGCCACTTTATTCACCTAAATATAGAAAAATCAAGATTTAAGGGTTATTTCTTGAATACTATTTTCCTTTGTTTTCTTTTTTAATCTTTGATATTTATGGTTTAAATGTTCTGACCTCTTATCGTCTCAACAATTTTCAGGTCTTTTCGTATCTAAAGGGCAAACTCCTTCTTCAAATTCTAGTTCAGCGATTCTTATAGGGTCCCTCATCTCTTTAATATCTATCTTAATCATAGGAGTAGCTCCTCTTGCTATTTGCAAGGCTCTTGCCCCGATTATCCTTGCTCTTTCATATCTCGTATATTCTTTCATTTTAACACTTTCATATTATTTTCAAAATTATCATTAAACTTATCTGGATATTGTTCAAAGTCTCTTAGCAAGATTCTTTATCCATTTGCCCCTTATTCTGCCTACAATATCACTTTCTTCTCGGGACTCTGATCTTCTTTCCATATTTCCATCTAAATCTATTCTTTCCAGAAGTCCTAATTTTTGACTTGTTCGATTTGGTAATTTTTGGTCTTATTCTCGTTTTCTTGCTTGGCATTTAATCACCTATATTTTCTCATATCAAGAATATAGAAAAATCAAGATTTAAGACGTACCTTACTTTGTCTTGATTTTATTGACTGCCAAAATCGGCAACCTGATTCTTGCTGTCGCTCATTCTTTTGTTCCTTTCCTTTCTCTTCTTTCCTGTAATTTTTATCACCCGTAACCTATTAAGTCCTGACTGTCCGTTCATACTATTAATTATATTGACAATCAATGATTTAAGACTTTCTAAAATATGATTCCAAAAGAATGCAGACTCTATCTCGTATACAAATTAGGATCTTTATGCCTTTTTTTCTTTCTTTTTGGTCTGATCATAAGACCTTCATCCGCACGTCTCTGTCTTTCACCGGATGATATATCGTGCATTTTTTCTCTTCTGTTTCTTTCATTATTTTCCACGGGCATCACTTACTGCGATACAATTATCTACTGCCGCGCTTAGAAGTATGCCTTCTTTTTTTAGCATGGGTTCTTCTCATTTTATCAACATTAGTTTAAGGATTATTTTTCTTTCCCAATTCTGTAACTCTTCTTTCTAATTCCAACATATGCTTGCCTAGGACTTCTATAAGTTCTGCTAATTGAATATCTCTGTCTTCAGATTTTCTCCCCTGGGCATCTTCCCAAATGTCATGCTCCTGCTCCTTTTCCCTTTGTTCCTTTAATAATTTTAAGAGTTCAGACAGCCTTTGTTGTGGAGTAACTTGCTCCCAAACGTCGGCCATGCTAAGGATATGGAGAAGTCAGAATTTAAGATTATAACGAATCCCATAAAAAACACAATCTTATATACTATTAAACTTTATTTACTTTATAAAATAAGGAGAGATTATATGGAAGAAGAAACAGTTGAAGATGAAGAGGAGACTGAACCAGAGATTACAGTGGAAGAAGAAACTTCAGAAGAGAAAACAAAAGAAGATTCTGAAGAACCTAAAGTTTCCGAAGAGAAAGAAGTAGACAGTTTCAAGAGAGAGATGCACAAGGCGGTCTGCGCCGATTGTGGAAAGGACTGTGAAGTTCCTTTCAAGCCAATAGAAGGAAGACCAGTCTACTGTAGAGATTGTTATCGAAAACATGTACCACAAAGAAGAAGGTACTAATTCTTCATTTCGTCTATAGCAATTAAGAAATAATTAGAGGATTTTATAGAAATTTAAGGATAACATCCAACAGCCCAAGTATCGTCTGCAAACTCGCTGACGTTACAAAAGTTCTTAGCTATTTCAGCGTTGTCACTGGCAAGCAACTCGGCATTAAGATTTTTATTATTACAGTAAACAACCGCTACTATGCGTCCATAACTGCCAGCGGTTTGTCCATCATCCTCGTCTACAATCGCAGTTGAACCAACAGGACATACGCTTGATGCAAACGCTTTCGATTCGTTATATCCTGCTGCATAATGCTCAGGGGTGTCAATCAAAGCCAACCTTATGGAAATGTTGTCTACCTTTAGTGTGTCACCGTCTATGATTTCTGTGACAGTTCCGTTGAAGCATCTAGCAGTACCTTTGCATAAAGAAACTTGATTTACTTCAGTATTAGTTTGAGATTCTTGAATAGAACTCGTATATTGATGAGTTATTCTTTGATCTGTTGTTCTATTAAACGTTGCAATTATACATTGGCTATCTTCACAAATATATCTGAATTCCATTTCATAAGGTCCAAATCCACATGCATCAAGACATGCGCCTAAAGCAGATTTATCTGGTATGCACTTTTCAAAATATTCCTTGTTACCCAGGAAACAAGGCGATGTGGAACACATGCAATCCGAATCGCTCACACAATACTTTTCATTTGAAACAGGACAAGATACTGATGTGCATCCAGCTATCAGAACTGTTGCTAATAGTAGAATAAGCAATAAAAATTTCATGATAAAGAGTTTATTTCCAAGAATTTTAAGCTTAAATTCCTAGCTTTTTAATGAAATATAGAATTTTATGGTATCCTTAGATAAGTTAAAATCTGAAGGCTGGGAAGATTTCACAAGCTCTATAGAAACGAATTTTAGGAACGAGGGTTACGTACTGGTAAGAAAATGCAGTTGCGAACAAGCACCACCTAAAGAAAGAATAAGAGAACTCCAGGAAAGGTACGAAAGATGTTACAAGACAACCGGTAAAGTCTACCAACCAAAGGATGAGGAAAGATTGTACAGAGAACATGTTAAATGTCTTCACTATCAATGCCCGAATTTGGGGCATGTTGTTTTAACAGTTGAGGGCTTCCAGGAAATGATAGGTGATTTAGGAAAAGCAATGAAGCAAGGTTACATAGAGGGATTAGTTACCGGGGCGCAAGTAAGGCGTAGTGGAGGCGGCAAACTAGAGCTGCTTAAAGAATCTTTTAAACACAGAAAAAATATAGAGGAAATTTCACCACCTATAAGCTTAGGGGTAATAGCTTGTTACACCTATGGAAACGATCTTGAAAATAGGGAAGAGAATACAGAGTTTGTATGCAAAGAAAATAGATTAGGTTTCTTGAATGAAAGCTGGGGTAAAAGACTAGGATTACCAAAAGTAGTTAAAAGAATAGATGAAAGACTTTTGAGAAATTCTTGTAAATAATAGTTTGGAAAATCAGGATTTAAATTCAAGTTTAAATCTTTTTCTTTCAAGAATAGTTATTGAGGACAATGTCTGAAAAAATCATCAGTGCTATGGACTCCCATCAAGAAGTCATCAAGACACTTTCAAAAATGAACACTGAAATAAGGGATTTTTTTGCCGTCTATGTGATGTTAGTTAACAATAGCTTGACTGATTCTGAGGAAGTGGTTTTCCATAATCCAGAACATTCGGTTAACATGTGCGGGCGGCAGTATCATTCCTACGCATACCCTTACGATCGTAGAGTTTCTGGTAACTGTGAGCATTGCGTAAGACTAACTAAAGATAAAGTGGTAAGAGAAGAGAGAGGATATCAGCACAAACCAGTATCAACTATAGATTACTTGGTTAATCTTGGAGGAGCAAAGCAGATTCCAATTGCTGCTGCAAGGGTTGCAATTAATGACATAAGGGGATTTCCGGTAGACAAAAGAGTTACAGTGGAGATGCTTACGGAGAAGTATGATGAATATAAAAGATTGCAAGAGAATGAGAGAAGCAGGGAGCGTCTTTTGAAAGAAGTCTTTGGGAAATCTGAATTACTGTAGTTATCAGAATTTAATGGTTATTTTTTCTTAGGTTCTTCAAACTTTGCTCTGTATATAGCATAACTGACTTCAGATAAAACCCCCAGTTGTGCTGGGAAAACAGACGCACCCAAAAATTCCTCTTTTGATATAGGCTTTCCAAATTTCTCAGTAGCGTACAATAAATTTCCAACGAAGGGAGTCGGGTCTCCTCCCATTGCTCTAAAATAACTTTCAGTATCATCACTCTCTACTCTATAAACAGAAACATCATTTCCTTTTTCTATGATAACTGCCAAAGGAAGTTTCCTTGCCTCTTCCATACTTCTTATATCCGGGAAATCTAAAATTTTTTTAGGAGAAAGTTTGCTCATATGAAAAAAGTTAGAAGACTTAAGCATTTAAACTCTTCTCTTTAGAGATTCTGGCAAATATTTGTAAAAATCAGATTTAAACCAGAAAATTAGAGTGCTTAACGCCTGTAAATCTCCTACTCATAGTAACTGTTATCTCACATGATTCATTCGAATACCACAAATTTTCCAAGACAAAAAGATTTGTCGTCAACGACAAGCCCACATCGTCTACACGTTAACTGAAAGTTTTTTGCAGCCAAATTACCGTTGCATTCAGGACATCTTCTCATCATATTTATATTTTGTTCTGACAAAGCATATAATTTTTTTATCATATTTTTTATAATTGTACTTAATTAAATCCATAAGTTACCAAAAGGTTAATAAACATAGAAAACAAATTAACGTTTGTATGATAGACAAAAAGGATAAAAAGCTTTTGACTGAACTGTTGAAGGATGGAAGAGAATCCTTCTCAGGCTTGGCTAAATCATGCAGGATGACAAGGCAAAGCATTTTTAGTAGGGTAAAGTCCTTGAAAAGAAGAGGAGTAATAAGGAATTTTACAGTAAATTTAGACCATCAAAAAATAGGGTTGAGCATAAAGGCATATATCTTGATTTCAGCTGAACCGTTAGGAAAATTCAGGGATAAAGCAATGAAAACCTTAATGCAACTCCCACAAATTTCTCAAATTCATATACTTTTTGGAAGGTTTGATTTTTTGGTAGAGGTTGCAGTCAAAGACATGGACGAGCTTTCCAGTTTATTGGGAAAGATTCATGAATTAGAAATGGTAAATAAGACAGAGACAATGATAGTTTACAAAAACATAAAATATGACATCCAGCATCCTATTGAAAATGCTTTAACTTAATTGTGTTTTCAAGAATTATTTCCTCTAGTAAAGATCATCTTTCTCAAAATATCTTCTCTTGTTTGTTTTTCTCCAAACAGGTGGTGTTGGCATATCAAAAACCTTGTTAAGCTTTACTTCTAGCTAATCTTTCCTCTATCAACGCTTCTTCCCTGTCTAAATACATTTGCCTCATCACGAATACATTGCCCATATTTACTACCTTAAAACTTGCCAAACATATTATTACAGAAATAGTTGTGCTTTAGTTCTTCTGTTAAAAGTTCCAACGTGTCAAACGACTATAAGTATATATAGCCGTCCAACTACTTAAAACAACGAATATTTACTACTATTTTATAATAACAATTACAATCTAGTACTTGCTTAAGTCTTTGTGAACCGATATACCCTTATGGGAAAAATGGGAGTAAAATCATTAAGCAAGTTGCAGAAGAAAAACAGAAGAAGATAAATCAAGATTTTTGTTCTATATTTTTTAGTTGCTAAGTTTATTGTATATGTGACATCTCGGCATACAAAATATATGTTAAAGTCAGGATTTAATTAATATTTTTTCTTTACTGTAATGCCAAACTTTCTATGGCAGAGTTCATGCTCTTTATCGTTCTTCGCGTCATAATCCTTATGCTTCTTATGCCACTCGTCATGCTCCTTCTGGGTGATAACCATTTTCTTGGACTTTTTCTTCATACTAATCATATGTAAATTCAAGGTTTAAGAATTTACATTAGCAAACAAGAAAACATAAATTTGAATAACTATATAAGGAAAAAAAATTTTAATTAGATATAATGGCACAAAACCTTTTAATTTATGGAGTTCTAGGGTTGGTAATTGTTGGTGTAATTGGTGCAACTCTTTATTTTATTGCTTTTCAGAAAGTCGAACCTATATCATGGCCATGGGAATCTATACCTATCACATGGGAATCCATGAATGGCCCACCAGGTGGGAGGGTAGGCAAACTCATACAAAGTCATTACAACCACAATGAGTTGTATGCAACAGTAAGAATATGGTCTGAGACTTCACAGGGTGTTTATAAATCTGAAGACAAGGGCGAGCACTGGAAAGGGATAAGCGAATTGAAAAACATTTATGTGAGTTCTATTGCAACCTTTGAAGATAAATTGTTCGTTTGTGGTAAAGGTGCTTATTATCTTGACTCTAATGATAATCTTGTAAAAATTTTTGAAGGAGGGTGTAATGAAGCAATAGTTAGTGACAATAAACTTTTCTTAACTTATGGTATCAAAGACTTGAAGGACGACAGAATACTGTATACTGATTTAACTTCTGATAGGTTTGAATGGAAAGAGATATTTTTTTCTGAGTCAGATTTTAAAGATTTGGTTTTTCCAAAAAATGATATTGATTTCGATTACGGTATAAAAATTCCAAACATTGTTGCCAAAGGGAATAGAATCATGGCAAACTTTATTGTGGAAGTCCAAGGTAGCGGGGAATTTACAAATGGCAACCTATACGTTTCAGAAAACCTTGGGAAAACATGGTCTAAAGTTGATTTGGACAAGGATGATGACGTCATTATTTCAAACATTGTTCAGGACCCGAATAACCCAGAACACATTTTTTTATTATTTAAACATAACATCATGCATGAATTCAAATCGCCAATATCAACACTAGTAAAAGAGTCTTTTGATGGAGGAAGAACATGGCATCCTTTAACAGATGCTGATATGGATTCAAATGGTATAACCGATATTGGTATTGTTGGGTCTGTTTATTATCTTCTGTGCCCCTTTGATGGCTACATGCTTAGATTAGAGGACTCCAGTTATGAGAGACTTAACATGCCTGTGGTTAAGGGATTTGAAGAAGTACCTGGCTTTCAGTTGGAAACGATCTTTTTCGATTTTGACGATTCAAACATTGTTTATGGCAACATCGGCCCTATGTGGAGTTTGGGAATGATAAAGTCAGAGGACGGAATGAAGACTTGGGAAAAAATGGACAAAGATATTGTAGCATCTTCTAGAACTATTGTAATTCCCCATCCAACAGATCCAAACACCATTTATACTTCAGGAAATGTTATTCAAGAATCATATTATACAACAGACGCAGGAAAAACATGGGAACCCTTCTCACCCACTTCTGCTGGAGATGAAGCAAGGATCGATCCGCACAATCCAGATCATATTTTGGTGATTAGCGAGATGACTTATTTATATGAATCGTATGATGGAGGTAAAACTTTTAAGAGCATCAATCAAGATTTCTCATCAGCGAAGATTTTTGATTTTGAAATAGCAAAAGACAACCCTGAAAAAATCTATGCATCTAACATAGGTATTGGCATATCAGAATACGATTCACAAAACCAGTGGCGTTATATTATCGGTTCACCGGACTATGTGTATGATTTTGAGATTGATCCTGAAGATAGTGATAATCTTTATGCTGCATATTCACCGAAAATATTCGAGAATCATTCATCCATATGGAGATATTCGAAAGATCAAAAGGAAAACTTTGGTTGGAGTGAGCTGTGGAGGATTGAGAATTCTAAAGGAATAACATCACTTAAGTTTGACCCAACAAATTCAAATAAGTTGTATGCTGGAGTTATAGGAAAAGAAGGCACCGTCTATGTAAGCAATGATAAAGGAACAACTTGGAATAAATTAAATGAAGATTTAACCTTTACAACAATATGGGGACACTCACAACTGCAGATTGACCCAATCAATAAAAAAACAGTTTATGCTGGTACATGGGGTGGTGGAAGTTATAAAACAACAGACGGAGGATCTACATGGGACAAGATGGATGAACAACATACATTTTCTCCAACATGCTTGGCAATCTCTGTAAAAGATCCGAAAATAATTTATGCCTGCGATAGAACTTCTCCGAAAATCCATAAATCAACAGACGCAGGAAAAACATGGACAGAATATTATAATTTTGGTGGAGATTACATGCTAACCTCTGCTGTTGCCATAGACCCAGACGATCCTGATACAATTTATGCTGCTGCATTTATGCCTCCAATGGCTCATACGGGAAGGTTGGTTAAAATCACAAATGGACAGGCTATTTCGATAGGCGATGCCTTACCAAGGTCTGTTATAGAGATTGAAATCGATCCAAAAAATAAGGACATAATTTATATCACAACACACATTCACGGCGTATACAAGAGTTCTGATGGTGGAAGTACTTGGGAAAAACTTGATGATAAGAATAATGGATTACCAAGAATAGGTGTTTATGATATTGATGTTGACCCCTCAGATAGTCAAATTCTATACGCGACTGCATTATGTGGTCCGTTACCTGATTACATGATACCTCCTGAGGCAATTCAACTTTTAACTGGATTTAAAAACTTGGATCCGAATGGTAAATGTGGAGTTTACAAAAGTACTGATCAAGGAGAGACTTGGAAATTAATACTTGCAACGATGAGTGAGGCAAGAGGAATTGATATTGATCCAAATAATCCAAGTAAACTTTATGTTGCAGACATGATGGGAGGTGTTTGGGTCAGCAATGATGCTGGGCAAAACTGGAGGCAAGAAAACAATGGTCTGGGAAGCATAAGCATGACTTCTGTTAAAATAAAAGACAATTACATTTATGCATCGACACAAGGGAGCGGTGTCTATTCAGGCGTCATAAATAATGACGGTTCAATAACTTGGGACAAATCAAGGAGCAATAAACCAAAGGCCTATGTCTATAAGATACAAGTAGCAATTGACCCAAACAATTCAGATAGAATTTATGCTTCATGTTATCCAGGAGGTTTGTTAAGAAGTGACGATGGCGGCAAACATTGGAATGATAAAAACTTTTTGACACCCAGTATAAAAGTAGACGATCCCTTAATCCAAGGATACTATTTCTTTGATATCAACCCTAATGATACAAAAAACATATGGTTGGGTGCTTATGGGAAAGGTGTGTTTGTTTCATACGATGGAATGGACTTTAACATGTTTGCCAATGGAGTTGATAATGTTATGGCGAACAAGCACATCACATCCTTGAAGATAAATCCCAGTAACCCAAGTGAGATATACGTTGGGACTCAAGAAGGTGTGTTTGTAACACAAGACTCGGGAAAACACTGGAAAGAAATTAACGATGGATTACAAACACTTGATATAAGATCACTGAGAATTGGAAAAGTTGAATATCCTCCATTTAATGACGATTTTGAGGATGGAAATGCCGATGAATGGTACTCTCAGTCCGTTGTACAAAATGTAGGCGGTTGGTCAATTGTACAGGAAAATGGAAATTATGTTTTACAGGGTATTGACCATGCATGGATTGCTACTGGTCCAGAAACATGGTCGGATTATACTTTTGAATCCAAAGTAAAATTAATCGAAGGCAGCATTCACGTCAATTACAGAATGAGCGAGTCAAGGAGATATGCTGTAGGTATGAGTCAGGATTCCATGTATCTGATGAAATCAACTGGTCCAAATACCCATACCCAGTTGGTTAATATCGAGCTTCATCTAGGTAATGACTGGAATACGATTAAGATATTTGGGAAAGGAAGCAACATCAAAGTTTACGTAAACAATGAATTGAAAATAGATTATACTGATAAAGAGCCTCAATTGAATGGAGGGATTAATTTTGAATCACTTCCAAATTCCAAGATTTATGTAGATGATGTTCACGTGACTGTAGATAAGATTGGTTCTGTGGTCTACGCAGGAACTGGTGGTTACGGAATTTACAATAATCCTTCAAATAAATGGCAAAATCTTGGAAGAACATTAGGCAGTGGTTGGTGGAGTGCGTGGGAAAGGAGGATGTACCAATTTAGTTCGATACTGTTCGACCCTGACACTCCTGGAAGAGTCTATTATGGACATTTCCCAAGCGGGTTTTTCATAAGCGAAGATTACGGGCATACATGGAAAGATTCAAGTCTTGGACTTGGGAATGATGGAATGTTCTCATTGAGTATTCATCCGAACAATCATAGCATATTGTTTGCGGGGACGTACAACGGCGTGGCAAAATCTACTGACAGAGGCAAGACATGGAAGTTAAAAAGCAATGGTATGCCTTCTCAGCAATGGCCTTACATAGTAGCAATTGACAGTGACAATCCAAATATAATGTACACTTCAACCAAGAACGGACAAAACAAAGGCTTCTGCTGGCGAAACACTTTCTGCGGAGTTGTGATGAAATCAACAGACGGTGGGGAGAACTGGTTTAAGATCATGAAAGGTCTTGATGACAAGAGTGAATTCTATACTCTTTTGATATATCCACCAGATCACAACATATTATTTTTGAGTACCAACAGGGGTGTTTACATAAGCAAAAATGCAGGGGATAGTTGGATTCCTATAAACAACGGCCTCCCAAGCACAAATAACCAGGTAAGGGATAATGTTGCAGAGAATTTAGCGCTCACACCAGATAATAAATATTTAATTCTAGGTCTTGTAGAGTATGGTGTCTGGAAAGCAGATTTATCAAATCTTAGTTCAAGTTCTTAGTATTAGTTATAATCAGGATTTAGGGGTTATTTTTTCTAAAACTTTAAGTTAATCGTTTTAATAATTTATATATGCAAAAGAGAGTGTTCATCATACATGGTTGGGAAGGATACCCAGATGAAGGTTGGAGACCTTGGATGAAGAATGAATTGGAAAAAAGAGGTTTTACTGCTTTTGTTCCAGCAATGCCTGACACTAAACATCCTAAGATGGACGCTTGGTTAGGTAATTTAATAAAAGTTGTCGGAACTCCAGATGAAGATTGTTATTTTATTGGTCATAGCTTGGGATGCATAACAATCCTTAGGTATATTGAGACATTGAAAGAAAACCAAAAAGTCGGTGGAGTTGTTTTTGTTTCTGGATTCACTTCTAATCTAGGTTATGAAGAGCTTGAAAGTTTCTTTAAAAAACCTATCGAGTGGGAAAGAATAAAGTCTCATTGCAATAAGTTTGTTGCTATACATTCAGATAACGATCCTTATGTTTCATTGCATTACGGAAAATTCTTTAAAGAAAAATTAAACGCAGAACTGATTATTGAGCATAATATGAAGCATTTTAGTGGCGATGACGGAATAATGGTGTTACCTGTAGCGTTAGATTCTCTTCTTAAAATTTCTAAATTATAGAAAAGTCAGAATTTAAGGATTATAACAAAAATAAGAATTTAAACCTATCCGAGAATATTGTTTTTATGGAAGTCCAAAGCTACTCAACTGCTAATTTTGAAAACGATTTGATTACAGTTACAAGATCTATGGATTCTTTATGCACAAAATTAGGTTATAAGCTTCTAGCAAGATGCTATTGCACAGATAAAACCAGGCAAAAAGCTAAACAAGATAAAGGAACTTATAATGTATTGTTGGAGTGCTTTCATTATGGTAATTCTTCTTTACCTGCAGAAGGTATCATTTTTTCAGTTGAAAGCTTTAGAGAAAAATTAGATAGAGAACATAAGATACAAGTTAAAGAAGAGCACTTAAGCCAAAGAGAGGATGGAACGTCTTTTTTAGATGTAGGTAAGGCTTACGTTAGGGGTACGATGCCCGTTGAGAAATTAAGAGCAGTAGATTTTCATGTTTATGGCGGAAGATGGGGCAGTGCTGAAGGAAGGGAAGTTCCAACAGATTTTGAGTGTAAAAAATTACTTTCTTCAAAAACCTTTGCACAAAGAGTTCATACACCACCAGTTGTCAAGAATGTAAATATTGAACAAATTAAGAAAGTTCTTCAATCTAAAACCTAAATGCCAGCTGTTTGTCTGTTAGATTAATGTTCACTTACATTTTGGGTTTTCTGTAAAGTTCCAGAGCATTGCATCTACAGTGTGGGCACGGCATGTCCTCAAGCTTCGTTCCTTTTGGAACTTCTAGGCTACCAGTCTCCTCACAGTTCCTGCACATGAACTCTATACTGTAGGTGTCATCGAAAATGCCCATAAAAAATATTTGTTCCGAAAAGCATTTAATCCTGCTTCGTCTGTGTATCACTCGTTGAGCCGAAATAATTTTGCATCAAATTAAGGCAAATTTTTTAAAGAATTACTTTTAAGTTTAAATCGTTTAGGATTTTACTATTTATTATGATGAGAAACTTGCTTGAAATCTATGAAGTCACTCCTGTAAACGAGATTTTTAGGAGGTTCTCTAGAAATCCTAATCCCTTTAAGATGGCGAGGTCTGTAAAAGATACAGCAGTTGCTTTTTACTACACAGTAAGGAGCGCCGAGCTAAAGATTAATGGAGATAAAAAGCTGTCGGATGCTTATCTTTCAAGGGCAAACGAAACTCTAGACACATGGGGATGGTTGGGATTTAAGCGCAATAAACCTGAAGAAAATCAATAGCAACGGAGAGTATTTGAAAAATTCAAAGCCCTTCTCAAAGTCAAGCTTATTTAAGCAGAACTCAAATTAATATCGAGAAAAATGTGCGATGAATACTGGAAAAAGATGAAATTGTTTTGTGGACTTGCACTTCTAGTCTTCGGAGTTATATGGTATCTTAGAGAGATTGGAGCAATTATACTGGAACCGTTCTGGC
>Ga0315279_10003023_pt1 | contig 24191 bp, 21 predicted proteins | sample YL17G06_20_MG_FD_203694 | JGI IMG/M metagenome (GOLD analysis project Ga0315279, IMG submission 203694) | Sediment microbial communities from Yellowstone Lake, YNP, Wyoming, USA - YL17G06_20 | ecosystem: Environmental > Aquatic > Freshwater > Lake > Sediment | place: USA: Wyoming | collected...
TAGGCGTATCCTCCTTTGCTGGCCATCTTGGCCGGTTAGGTTAATAATTTGCGTTATCAACCTAAGAGGATATGCCTTTTTTATTTAGAAGGCAATACTAAAGTGCGAAAGATATTTTACATTATCTATTCTTTACTTTTCTGCCAAGATTCCATAAAGAAAGCCAAAAACACACCAAATAAAAGGCTGATTATGCCGGCAATAAGAACATTCAGCTCCATATTAGGCCTTATTGGATTTTCAGGCTTAATTGGGACATCAAAAATCTGAAAATCCTTGGCACCGACAAGCGTAAGTTTCAACTTATTTCTTTGATCCCTAAACCCCATAAGACCTCCTTCATAAGCAATGAGAGCACCGTTTAACGCCATCCTTTCTTCAGAAAACCTCATAGAACCAGAGAGACTGGAAATCAGAGTTCGTATCCTATCCTTGCTTGCTTCAACATTCTTTATATCCCGCCCTAATTCTTCCAACCATTCGTGAGTAATGGCTAACCGTTTTTGATAAAGACTTTGCCCTTCAGCAATAAGTGGATTTACGATTGCATCATGTATCTTAGAAACCATATCAAGACCGGGATAGGTTATTGTAATCTTTATTAAATCGGTATACCCTGCTAAATTTTCAAACTCTTTAAAATCAACCTTGATATTTTTTCTAAGTTCGTTGAGCCCAATTTTAAGGTTTAATTCTTTAATTATGGATAGGAGAAAGTTTTTTTTCAGGATCATCTCTTTTGCCTTTTCTTTTTTGATTAAAAACTCATCATTAACGCTCCCGAGCTGGACTGTAGAGGTTATTTCATAAACTTTAGGCATTAATAAGCTGGCTGCAACAGCAGCAACTATTGACACTAGAAATATTGACAGAATAAGCTTTTTTCTTTTAATTACAACGTTAACAAAATCCCTTAAATTGATTTCATCTTCTTGTATATACTGTTGGTTTTCCATGGATTCCTCCTGTCATAGTAAAATATTATAACATTAAAACGTTAAAAATGAATAAACTTTTGTGAAAATGTCATAGATTTTTATTTATGAATTTTTCATGGTGTAGGAAAGTATAAAGCACTTTCCTAACCACTGAAAATCGTTTAAAAGTTATCGCGAAGCGATTTTCTTGATTGATAACTGGCTAATTATTTTTTTATTGACATTACTTCTCTCGTCATCAAAAAACCATCCCCATTTATTAAAATATCGAATAGCGGATACGATATGATGCTTCAAAAGCCTGCAGTTTTTATAGGAACCTCTCTCGTGTTCATGATAAACAATGGCTTCAGGATAATAAACGGTTCTATAGTATCTATGTATCCTTCTGGATAAGTCTACGTCTTCCAGATAGATAAAAAAATTTTCATCAAAAATCCCTATCTTTTTGAAAACCTCATTGCGTATAAACATAAAGCAACCTGACAAATGTGGTACATCCATAATTTTATCGTAGCCAGTAAACTTGAGTTCATATCTATTGAGCCTACTCTTTAGTAAAACTTTTAATATGCTTGAATTTAATCTTCTTAAAATAAGGTCTAGGGGCGTTGGAAGGAGTTTGCATAGGTATTGATTTGAGCCATCGAAATAACAAATCCTGGGCATTGCAAGCCCAACTTCATTGTTTGCCTCCATAAATGCATGAAGTTTTTCTAATACGCCATTTTTAAAAAAAATATCGGGATTTAATATTAAATGGTAATTTGATTTATTGAGTGATTTTTTTATGGCAATATTGTGGCCGGCTCCAAATCCCACATTTTTTCCGTTAAAAATATATTCAATTCTTTCATCTTTAGGGATTATGTGTTTTTTGTCGTCTCCTGAATTATCAACTATATAAAGTTTTATTGATAACTCGGTATTCAGAAAACATCTAATTGTTTTTTGAACAGTTTCTGCCCTATTGTTATATAACAACATAGAACCCGTAATAGAATACATATTATCCATCGCGCCGCATCTTGTTTAATCTAATAGCTTCTTCGTAATTTAAGATCAATCCTTTAATATACCCGGAGATTTCATATTGTTTTACATAATTTTTAGCATTATTGCCTAGTTCTACCAAAACTTCTGGATTTTCTAAAATGTTTTCTAAAATTTGTTTCCCAGATTTAAGATTTCTATTCAAATTTGCTTAATTCGCATATAATTTTTGACCACTAAAATAAGTTTATTTTTAACCGAATGCCTTATTCTCTTATGCCCTCGAAAGTTATCTGAATAAATGCCATATATTTCAATAATGGAAATGTTGCTCTCATAATAAGATTTGATTTTAAAATCTTACTTAAACACCAAAAATAAACCAATCTCAATAGCTGGTCTGTCTTACTATAACGCTGGCTCAATATAGTCCTTAAATTATTTATTACTAATTCCGTATGACTGTAACGGAAAGGAATGTGTTCTTTTATCTCTAAAAAACCGGATTTTCTTAACATATCTGTGTATTCATAATAATAGTAAGCGTGCTCATTTCCGCCGTAATTCCCGCTTTTTACTGGATTACTTGATATAAATTTATAAAAATTCTTTTTTGACTTATAATATCTCAAGAACATTTCATTCATGAGAAATACAGACCCCCCCGGTCGTAACACCTCATAACAATTTTTCAGCGCCTTAACAGGATCATCGCAATGGTGCAAGCTATTATTAAAAACGCACATATCGAAATTCCTTTCAGGTATTAAATTTAAATATTCAGCAGAGCACTGATATATTTTTAAGGGTAGGCTAAATTTATTTGAAATATGCCTTATTATTTCACGGGCAGCAAAAGTTGGCTCTATACAGAAAACCTCAAATCCTAGAGAAGCTAAATATATCGAACTCTCTCCCCGGCCAACTCCGATATCCAGTATCTTTTTGGGTTTAGCTTTTGATTTAATACGTTCTTTTAACTCTAACCCCCAGAAAGTCTGGAAATAGTCCCTTGTGTAAGAGTCAACATCTGGATAATGAGAATCCAACTCGTTTTCCTTAATACTACCGCAACTTCTTTGAATGACCTCCATCTCTTTCGCAAGATTAATGCTTATCTCATGTTCTATCTTTATAATCTCGTTTTTACTCATTATTTCTAGCTTCTATCGGCAGCTTGAGTAGTCAATTTTACATTGTTTATAAATTTTATATGCAAAATAATACATCCATACGAAGAAAAACAAACCATTATAAAAATAATGACCCTGCCTTAACAATAGTATAATAAACAAAATAAATATTGCGTTGCTTATTATTTGTAGATTTTTGTTATCACTGATCTTAAGGCGGAATTTAAATATAAAATAAAAAACTACCATAATACCAAACAAGCCTGTTTCGGAAGCCAGCCGAAGAAAAAGAGAACTAGCATCCTCCCTATTTAATTCAGGAAGCTCTTTCCGCCGAAACCTGCCAGAACCAGAAACACCTGAAAAAAGTAATTTATTATATGAAACAGGATGGCTTCCTAAGCCGCGGCCAAATAAAGGACTATCTATGAAACTTTTATAAGCAACAAAAGCATTGCTGGCTAATGAAGAAGTGCTTAGATTTGCGTCGACTGCTTTTTTTGACCCGGTAACAACTCCTAAAGTATCATTAAACCTCATCCGTATTTCCGGTATGTAACGATAAGTAGTATAAATAAAAATTGGTATTATTATCACTGCTAATAATAAATGTCTAAATTTTCTAAGATTAGAATAAATCAACAGTAAACTTATTAAGATTGCAATATAAGCAACTGCGGAAAATGTCAAAATAAAACTTATAATTATTAATATGCCAGCCTTCTTGCTTAGATAAAAGGAATTATTTCTTAAAATAGCCATCAATGAAACAAACATCGCCGGCGCTATTGTGATCGCGAAACTAGATGGCTCCACGAGAATTGAATTCACTTGCAACATTCCAAACTTTGTTGCCCAAAACCCCCACTTTGGTATTATATAACTGTAATCATAACCGCTTTTAAATCCTTTTAAAAAGCTAAATTCTTGAAAAATTCCGATAACTGCTATTATTAGAGCGATCCGTAAGTAAATTTTAAACAGCTTATCAATCCTGTACTTATTAATTTTAATCAATAGATAATAAGCGAGTCCTATTATTAAAATACCCAAAACCTGCTTTATCATAAGAAAAAAAGTGTCGTTTCCAAGATATACATTTACAAAAGAAGAAATAGTTAAGGCTATTAATATGGCCGGAAAATTAGAATTAATACTAATATTCTTATAACGGATAATATACACGGCTAAGAAAGATATTATAAAAATGTAACCAAGATAAAACTCGAATGGCGAGGAAAATAAAATAAACCCGCCTGCAAAAACATTAAAGATAAGTAAGTAGTTAAAAAAAGTTATCATTTGTAAAGTATATTTATAGACAGATAATTTATTAATCCTTCAAAATGACGGTTTATCCTCATCGTCATATCAGACTTCCCAAACGACAAATCACAAATCTTAATTTACTTTCATTCCCCAATTTTATCACCCTTAGGAGAACGGATATATTCAGGAGTCCCACGGAATACAAACAAATCAGCTAATCGTTCTACAACATCCATTGCGTTTATTTTCCTGGCCACATCAATTGTCAGGCATTCCCGAATATATTCATCAATCAGCGTTAGCATCCGCATAGAGCGGCCGTCATATGTTCTGTCCATGACAAAATCATAACTCCAGACATGGTTAGGGTGTTTTGGTTTCAAACGCACACAGGAACCGTCATTAAGCCATAATCTTTTTCTTCTTGGCTGCCTTTGCGACACCTTAAGCCCTTCCCAGGGTCATATCCGCTCAACCTTCTTATGGTTGACCTGCCAGCTTTCTGATTTTAAAAGAGCATTAATCCTTCTATATCCGTATCGCCCGTATTGACAGGCTAGTTCAATTATCCTAGAAGTTAATCTTGTATCGCTATCTTGAATAACAAGTTGGTACCGCTGTGTTGAACGAGGTTGTCCTATTACCTTGCATACCTTACGTTCAGAGACATAGTCAAACTTCTCTTTAATATAATCAATCGCCCGGCGTCTCTTGGCCGGGCTTAGAAGTTTCCCCGGGTAACTTCATTGAAGATAGAATTATCCAGGGATAAATCTGCGACCAATTTCTTTAACCGGCTATTCTCTTGCTCCAGCTCTTTTAATCTTTTAGCCTGGTCGGCCTTCATCCCGCCGTATTCCTTACGCCACCTATAATAGCTATGCGGGGAAATCCCCAGATTACGGCGTGCTTGAGCAATGTCCAGTCCTTTTGCCAGCTGTATCTCTGCTTCTCACAGCACCATCACTATCTGTTCCGTTTTGAACCTTTTCTTCGCCATGATGAACCCCTTTCTGTTGCCATATTATACCTTAAATACTGGCACAGTTTAAGGGGGTCAGGTCATATGAACCCCTGCGGATGCGAAGACTATATCTTGAATACACTCTAAAATATGGGCCGCTATCTCACTCGCTTTCCAGGTATATTTCCTTTGGCAGCAGAAGTATCTCCCTTGCACGCGGACATCCAAATTAATACAAGAGTATTTCTAGAGGTTTTTTGTTTAAGAAAAGTATTGTTGCGCCGCAAAAGCTTTGTTTTCCAAGTATACACTAGGTATACAGTTTTTACAGAAGTATACAGCTTTTGGACACTTTTGGAAGGAAATTTATACCAATTTTGATAACTGTTGATTCTCGCTAGCGCTATTTTCATTTAATTTTATACAACTATCTCAAAACTATTTGAGAAGACCCGCATGAACGAATCGCTCCCCAAGTCGCTAATGCCATTATTGCAGGAAGAAAATAATTAGACCCCTCCCACATTCTCCAATCCCAATTTCTATATATTATATCAGCAATACTCATTACGCCAAACGGTATAAGCCAAGCGATAGCCAGCGCTAAATATGCGTTAGACAAATTCCTAGTTTTATAAAAATGAACTATAGCTAAATATATGCAAAAAATAGAAACTGCCGCATTAACTAGCATACCCCAAGAATGAAGCAGGCGATATGCCTTTGTTATTACATGCAGTATGGAATAGGATTCTGGCTGCCATAAATAAAACAATAAGAGCAATAACAGTGCACCTGATAATATAACGACTCCGATCAATATCCCCCTTTTTTTGCCAAAAACCAACCCTATTCCACCGAATACCACGGAAAGATAAACTAATGGTATACGCGACGAACATACCAAAACAGCCAAGATTATCCCACACATGATTATCCATCTTCTTTTTAACAATTTCGAAATAAAAAATAAAGAGACGGCTGATGCCGACACGGCTCCCATCGTTAACATATCGGTCCCTGTTACAAATCTTTCCCAGAACAAGAGTGACGATGCAAGTAAAAACGACATTAACGTGACGCCTCGATAGTGTCCGGTTAGATAAACAATTAATATCCCATTGAGCGCAATAAAAAAAACTGAGGCTAAAATATACAGGTGAATCGCAACAAACGGCGTATGCAAAATAAGCCAACCAGGACCGATACTTATCGGATTGCCAACATATGTGTTTTCTGAATAGGGATAGAGGCCAGAAAGCATGCGAGTGGTCGCAATGATAACCCCATCGTCCTGATCAGAACCCTTATTGACAAGTTTAAGCGCATCAACTTTGGGGTAAATAATAAGGGCGGCTGCGACAAGTAAAATTAAAAAAATAATAAAAGGAATGGGCGAATCAAAGAATTTTGCTATCCAAGGTTTATTACGAAAAATGAAAATTAAATAGCTAAGTAATCCCGATATAAGAATATATCCAAGCGTTCCAAAAAAGCCATGGGCATAACGTACAAACTGCATAATGGAAAATAACTGGAATATAAAAAAGAGAGCCACAATGAAAAATGGGGGGAAAAACCTTTTTTTATTAATAATTTGATCCATAGGTCTCCTTTTTCAAGGAATTATTTCTTAAAATAGCCATCAATGAAACAAACATCGCCGGCGCTATTGTGATCGCGAAACTAGATGGCTCCACGAGAATTGAATTCACTTGCAACATTCCAAACGTTGTTGCCCAAAACCCCCACTTTGGTATTATATAACTGTAATCATAACCGCTTTTAAATCCTTTTAAAAAGCTAAATTCTTGAAAAATTCCGATAACTGCTATTATTAGAGCGATCCGTAAGTAAATTTTAAACAGCTTATCAATCCTGTACTTATTAATTTTAATCAATAGATAATAAGCGAGTCCTATTATTAAAATACCCAAAACCTGCTTTATCATAAGAAAAAAAGTGTCGTTTCCAAGATATACATTTACAAAAGAAGAAATAGTTAAGGCTATTAATATGGCCGGAAAATTAGAATTAATACTAATATTCTTATAACGGATAATATACACGGCTAAGAAAGATATTATAAAAATGTAACCAAGATAAAACTCGAATGGCAAGGAAAATAAAATAAACCCGCCTGCAAAAACATTAAAGATAAGTAAGTAGTTAAAAAAAGTTATCATTTGTAAAGTATATTTATAGGCGCTTCCATTACTTATAGCACAGCAATCCTACAACCTTATTTACCCGACGCGAATACCTAACTACTAGATAAAACTTCCTTATAAACTTGCACTGTCTCTGCAATCAGTTTTTCTATACTAAATAAACTAGCCCTATCAAGACCCTTTTTTACCAAAGCATTTGCCAGATGTGAATCTCTTAGTATTTTATCTATAGAAATACTAATGCCTTCGATATCCATTGGGTTTATCAAAAGGGCCGCCTCCCCTGCTATCTCCGGCAATGAAGAAACTCCAGATGTAACTACGGGTATGCCACAGCTCATCGCCTCAAGAACAGGTATGCCGAACCCTTCATAGAAAGATGGATAAACAAAAATTGAAGCGCCATTATATATAAATGGCAGGTCCTGGCCCAAGACATAATCTGTAAAAATAATGTCACTATTCAATTTTAAGCGCCTGACTGCCTCAAAGATATCGCTATAATGCCAACCGCGCTTACCCACTATAACCAACTTATGCTCATAACCTTTCTTCTTTAATACTTCATATGCATGTATAAGACCTTTTATATTCTTGCGTGGTTCAATAGTCCCTACGAACAAAATGTATTTCTTGGGCAAACCGTACTTTTGCTTTATTCCTTCCACGGCATCTTTGTCAGATATAACCCGAAACTCCTTCCCTGCTCCTATGTATATTACTCTTATCTTATCCTGCGCAACTCCGAAAATATTTATTATATCATTTTTTGTTTGTTTGGATATCGCAATAATCTTATCAGCCTTCTTCAATGCAACAGGAATCATCTTTTGAAAGTACGCTACTTTACTTGCCAAATGCAATTGCGGCATCGTAAAAAATGTCATATCAAATATAGTTATAACCGATTTACAAGATATTCTCCCGGGCAGAGTAAATCCAGCCGCATGAAGTAAATCTATTTTTCTTTTTTTTATAACTTCAGGCAATATAAGGTTTTCCCAAAGTATCCTTGATGGCCGAAAGCGTATCATCCAACCACAATCTATAGTTTCTACAAAAGGACTGGATACGATTTTATTCCTATTTATATTATTATTGGTAAATAAGAAATATTTTATATCTCTTCCAAACGGCTGTAATCCCGCCACTAAGTCTGTTAAATACCTGCCTCCCCCTGTATTTTTTAACGATAGAAATAGGCCATTAATCGCTATATTCATTTTAACCTTTACCTTCAGATAAAACTTTCCTGTAGATATTCATAGTCATTGCAGCGGTTTTCTCCCATGAAAAATTTTCTGCCCTCTTTAGCCCTTTCTCTATCAAACTATGCCGGAGGCTATCGTCCATTAACACATTATGCATTGCTTTGGCTAATGCATTAATATCTAAAGGGTCTAACATAATGCCTGCGTCCGCTACTATTTCGGGCAACGATGAAGTATTAGACGTTATAACAGGTACCCCACAGGCCATTGCCTCTAACACGGGGAGGCCAAACCCTTCATACAGCGAAGGATAAACAAAGAGTTTTGCGGCATTATATAAAATCGGCAGCTCTTTATCCTGCACATATCCCAAGAAGATAACATCATTCATCAAAGAAAGTTTTTCAATTAATTCAAAAATGTCAGAATACATCCACCCCTTACCCCCACCTATTACCAACGCATAGTTCAAGTATGGGGTCATATCTTTAAACAAACGATAAGCATTAATAAGGCCTGTAATATTCTTACGGGGCTCGAGTGTGCCTACATATAAAATAAAATCTCTCTTCAAATTATTTTTCTCCCTAAAATTATCTATCGACGATTTATCAGTTATAGGCTGAAAATCCCTACTCTTTCCTAGGTATACCACCTCAATCTTTTTCTCAGAAATCCTAAAGAGACGCACGATATCTCTTTTTGAGCACACAGAATCAGTGATAATTTTATCTGCCACCTTTATAGATAGCGGAACCCAAAATTTCAGATAACGCCTATAGGTATTTACAAACTTATCCGGATAAAGCAGGTATGCCATATCATGTATAGTAACTATCGTCCGGCATGTTTTAAGGAGAGGGCAAACAAACGCTGGAGAATGAAGTATATCAACGCCTTTAGACCATAAAGATAGGGGTACCAAAAGTTGTTCCCATAATATGCGCCTTATTACACTAACGAATCGGAAGATGCGTCTGCTTGCCATTTCTCTCATAGGTTCTTCAAGATTGAATAAGAGATAAGAGCCTCTGTTTTTAATTTGCGATAACTCTCCTGCAAGATTCTTTGTATAACAACCCACTCCTGCTTTACTGCGATATATGGGGCTGATATCTATAGCAATATAAGTTTCCTTTTTTACTTTGAGAATGTTATTGTAAGCTTTTATACGCTCCTTGGCTTCGTCTTTCCTGAAACCTAAAACATAAGCCATCCGCCATAACCATAATCTATTGCGGTAACCCAATATAGTAGTCTTCCTGATAGATGCGACTTCTTCGGAATAGTAGTATTTCTTTAAAAAATAGTATTTACTTTTATACGCCTCCGATAACGACGCTGACAGATTTTTCTTAGTGCTTTGTCCGCCATAATGGATAACCTCAGACTCAGGCAGGAAAAAGATCTTCCAGCCCCTTTGCTTGGCACGATAACAGAAATCAACCTCTTCATAGTAAAGAAAGAAATTGCCGTCGAACACACCAATCTCATCGACTACCTCTCTTCTTATCGCCAGGCATGCTGCGGTTACCCAATCAACCTCAAAAGCTCCATTATATACCAAAGAACTCTTGCTTTTCCTCAATTTAATAAAAGGATACAGAAGATTATCTAAAAATGTATTCTCCATAAATTCCTGATTGGGTGAGGGGAATCTATGGTGGGATTCTTGTATAGTGCGATTTGTATTTAACAATTTAGGGCCCACTACAGCGGCTCTACTATCTTTATCCATAAATTCAACTATTAAATCTATAGAATGCGGTAAGACTTCTGTGTCGGGATTCAATAATAGAAAATATCTACCTTTGGATATCGCAATCCCCTGGTTATTCGCCTTTGCAAATCCTATATTTGCTTTATTCTTTATCAATATAACCTGAGGGAACTCTTTACGGACTAAATCTACGCTGCCATCGTAAGAACTATTGTCAATAACAATTATCTCGAAGCTTAGCCGTAGTCCGCTTTTATAGATAGAACCCAAACATTGTAGCAAAAATCTCTTAGTGTTATAATTTACTATCAATATTGAAATATCTATTTTGCCCATACTATAGAGAGATTAGAATTAATTTTATTGTGTCACTTTTTTCAACGGCATACCTAAATAATTTATATCTTTCAACCCGCACAGTATGCCTAAATTATTATAATAACATATATTTAACTTCCAGACTAAGCTGTATAATCTAAAAAACCTAAATATGAGGTTATAAATATTTCTACCTTTTAAAAGAAGCAGAATTAATTGAGTCCTAATTTTCCTATGATTAAGATTTTTTAATTCCGGATGTTTTTTATAAATGTATAATTCTGATCTGCTGCCCAGCCATACCCTATTATAAAATTCTTTTTCACTTATTTCATGATGGTGAAAAGCTATTGCTTTCTCATTAAAAATAATCTTCAGTCCTTTTTGACATAACCTATAACCCAATTCAATGTCTTCCCAGGCTGCATAAGGAAAGTTTCCGTCAAATAACTCTGTGTCAAACCAGTGTTTTTCTAAAGAAATATTGGAAGTATAAAATGCCTTGTAAGAACAGAATTGACCGTGTTTTAGCTTTCTATAATCAAATTGATATCCTTTATAAATTAAAAAATCCATGAATTTAGTAACATTAATTGACTTGTTCCAAGTGGTAAATCCTAAGACTGCAATATCTTTATACAATTCCAACATTTCCAAGTGCGTTTTCAGCAAATTTCTAGAGGCAATAATATCATCGCCAGTAAAAAACAAATATTTACCTTTAGCATGTTTAATGCCGATATTTCTGGCTGAGGCGGGTCCTTTATTATCTTGTTCAAAATAAAAAACATTCTTATTGCAAGATATAAATTCTGTCATACATTCTCTTGTTCTATCGTTAGAGCCATCGTTAATTACTAAAATTTCATATTCAGAATGAGTAATAGTCTGGTTTAAAAAAGACTCTAAACTCTTCCGTAGTTTATTGCAGCGGTTATAAGTTGGAATAATTACTGAAATTTTCATATATTAGTCGATAATAAATCAGATAAATGGTTTCGCATTTCAATTAATATGTATTTTAAAAAATGGTAAAGTACTAAAAAAATAATGTTTATTTTCAAGAATCTTAAGCCTAAGTTTATATATTCATCAATAAAACAAATGTGTGTACAATTACAGCACGACTTAATTATTTTATTGCGTATGTTTTGTGCTTCGTCAGAATTCAAAATTCTCCTCAGGTTGTATCTATTATCACGTAAATTACCAATTGATTCTCTAAGCTCACATAGCTTTACATCTCCGTTAGATTCAATAACGCATATATCCTTGCCAGCAGGGCATCTAAATAAATTTGCTTTCCCGCTCAAAAAATGCTCTTTTATTATCTGCGCATATCTTAAACGTCCAATTCTAAGCGATAATTTAAATATCAATTCTAACTTCCGGATTGCATTCCTTGAATTTGAAATGTCCTTTCTTAATCTATTTATATATTTTCTAGTTGCCAAAAAGTGAATTTTCTTTAACGAAATTAAGTTAAAGCAAATTTTAGAATATTCATTAAAAAATTTTGGACGAATAACTTCAATATTATGAAAATCGACATATTTAAACCCATCAATTAATTCTATAAGGTTTGCCAAGTCTGATAAGTTATCGCTAGAAACAACAGTATTTACTGCGATAGCTAAATTGTTGAAGCGTTTTTTTAAAACACCCAATTCTTTTAATGTCTCAATTACAGATAAAAAGGCATCATCTCTACCACGTAAGATTTTGCTTAAATTTTCCAATGCATCTATAGACGGATTAACCGAAAGTTTAACCTTGGTACTTTTAATACGGTTAAGAATTTTTTCAGTAGTTAATAAAATTGTTTCTGTATTAATGCCATTAGTGGGTATAGATATGAGTTTTACTTTGTTGTGATTAATAAAAATTTCTACAATATCACTTAAATCTTTACGCAAAAACGGTTCCCCGCCAGAAAACAACAAAGTTGAAAAATTTCCCATTTTAGAAGAAAATATTTTGATTTCTTCTAAGGATAAATCGTCAGTCTTGTTTAATTTATCTTTGTAAAAACAATTTTTACAATTAGAATTACATTCTGATGTTACAAAAAAAATACAAAAATCAATCATATTAAAAACCTATCTCAAAATTGCTTTTCCCATTTTTTTAGTCTTAAAATTAGAACATAAAAAGACATAAACAAGGCGATAATTAATCCATATCTACCATCTCTAAATCCCTGTCTAAAAATATATCTATATAAGAAAACTTTGGGGGGTGCAAGGAACGTTTTAAGAATATTACCATCAACATTGCCCTCCTCTACATCCTTGCTGGTATAGAAATTTATTTTATTAATAAACTCTGATATATTTTCATAGAGATAATGAATTAAATGACCTTCCAGACGGCCGGTTTTACCTTTTATTACCAATTCTTCATGTACGGGCTTCTCCCACCGGCCCCACCCTTTTCTAAAAAAACGCATATGATAATCAGGATGCCATCCTCCATACTTAATTTCTTTGCCGAAAAAATATTGTCTAAAAGGAACATAAAATCCTTTTTGGATTATATTTGTGTTTTTGTTAATTAAGCTTAATTCCTCAGCGAGTTCTTCACTTACAACTTCATCTCCATCTAAACTTAAAATCCATTCTCCCTTGGCCTTTTCTATACCAAAATTTCTTTGTGCTGCGAAATTATCTAGATGGCGCTGATAAATTTTATCAGTAAAATCTCTGGCTATATCGATTGTTTTATCGGAACTAAAATCGTCAATAATGATTATTTCACCAGCAAACTTTAAACTCTCAAGGCACATCTTTATATATTTGCTTTCATTTTTAGTAATTATTACTGCGCTTATTCCCATCTTATATAGTTTTAAATAACAAAACCAAATATTTTCCTGTTCATTTTAATAATTAAACTGTGGACAACTTAACCATCAATATCTAGTATCCTCTCGTCATCAACAATTATTATTTCATTAGCCCACTTTATGCTTTCAAGACAGCGTCTAATTCTGTTTTCTTCATTTTTTACTACTATTACTACTGAAATGCCTTTCATTCTATACCTCTTATACTTCTCGACAATCTAAAAGGAATTTATATCCATATCACTTTTTTATATACCATTTTACCTTTTGAATACAATTTTTTAGCCATTCCGCCACTTCATTTATAACTGATAATTTAAAACAAAAATGGAATATGCTATCAGATTGATAAATACCTATCCTTTTTAATTGAAATAAGTCTGCTTCCTTATTATTTCTTCCATATGTAAATGTTGAACAAGCACCTTTATAACCTGCGCCTTTAGCCAAGTTTTTGACTTCTTCATTAAAATATCCTCCGGGATAACAGAAATAATCAATATTTATATTTAAAGATTCTATTAATTTTTTCTTAGATTCCTCAATCTGATATTTAGCCTTTGAAGGAGATAATCTAGTAAGTATTTGATGATCTAAAGTATGAGAGCCAAATTGTATACCATATTTATACATTTTTTTTATTTCATCATAATTAAGGTGCTCCTTCGTCTCTTCATTTTTTACGATTTTCTTCCCAATAAAATCTGAAATTAAGAATACCGTAGCTGAGAAACCATAATGCTTTATTATAGGAAATGCAAATTGATAGACTCCTTTCATTCCATCATCAAATGTTATGACTATACTGGGTTTAATCAGTTTTCTTATTTCAAGAATATGGTCTCGTAAATCATCTAATGAAATAACATTATACCTTTGCTTAAATAGATAATCCATTTGCTTTTCAAAATTACCGATAGATACATCCCATGTATTTGGTGAAGAATTCGAGATAATATCATGATACATAAGGATCTTTACTCGTGGACGTAAGGAATACATGGTTTTAAGTATCTTTTAATGATATTGTATCCAATATTTAACTCTTCAATTCTTAATAGTTGCGATATGAGTAAATAACTTAGCCCGGCAACTAAAATTGAAATTATAGGATTAAACAAATTCAATGTCAAAAAAAGTATCATACCCATACTTAAAGAAGCGATGATAATCTTAATCAATGATTTTAATAGCACCATATCTTGCCAATCTCTAAAGTTTGTTCTTAAGATAAAGTATGAAATTGAAATTACAACTATATATGATATGGAAGTGGCTACGGCCAGGCCATTATAAGAATAACGGTTAACTAAAATTAGACTTAAAGAAAGATTGATTAACAATAAAATAAAAACTAAAAAAGTGTGAATCTTCATCTTGCCCAAGGCATAAAATGTCCGGGAGATAATGGGGTCGAGACCATAAGCAAATAAACCAATAGCATAAAATGATAGTGCGGATGCTGTAGCAGAAGTTGCTTGCTTGTCAAACATCCCTCTTTCAAACAGTATTCTCACCAAAGGTTGTCTTAAAATTATTATCCCAAATGTTAAAGGAATAAGAATGAAACTTACCATCTTTATAGAAGATTGTAGTGTTGACCTTAATCTTTCCCAATTAGTCTCTGTTGCGTATTGGGTTAGAGAAGGAAATATCGCAGTAGATATTGAACCAGCAAAAAATAATGCCGGAATAGAAATTAGGTTAAAGGCATAATTTAGTATGGCAATATTGCCCTCGGCTAAAGTAGAGGCAATCATCTGCGTAACCAATCTATTAAGATAAAAGAATACAGAAGTAAATAGAACTGGAAAAGACAAAAAAATAATTTTCTTTAAGAAAGGCTCTTTTAGATTAATCACTAATTGATATTTTGCGCCATTTTTTATTAGTGCCCAAACCTGAGCCAACAATGCAGTAAATGAACCAACAACCATGCCAATAGCTAAACTGAATATTCCAAATCTAATTCTAAGAAAAAGTATTAAGAGAATCACTGATAACCCCATAATTGAATTCAATAATGTTGGAACAGCAAAGTAACCTTGGCTATAAAGGATGCTACTAGTAAGGCCTCTTAATCCCACAAATACTATAGAAACAGATAATAGCCGAACAAGTTTGATGGTAAGTCCCAAGCTTTCTGTTTCAAAACCAGGTGCTACCATCTTAACTATAGGAGAGGCAAAGATAACCGTTAAAAAAGAAATGAAAATGAAAAATGGTAAACTAAGATTAAACATATTACTAGCAAACTTCCAAGCATTATCTAAGCCATATGTATTTCTATATTGGGTAAAAACTAATACGAAAACACTTATCAATATTCCGCTTAATATCCCATAGATGATGGTTGGGATAGAAGAAGCGACAATGAAAGCATCCATAGTTTGTGTTACTCCGAAATATTTTGCCATCATTACCTGCGCTACAAATCCTATTCCATTTCCAAGCAATGTATAAATGGCTACTATAAAAGTAGCCCTGGTTATTTTGTCTTTACTCATATTTTTAAGGTGCTATTTCTCTAAAATAGTCCCCATATAAACCTTACAGATATAAGAAACTTTTGATTTACCTGTTATTATTGTTTCATCTATAGGTTGATACAGAGATTCTAATCTTCTCCATATTGATTTATTTCTTGCTGTTACAACCATTAAAATAATAAAGATACCCTCTTTTTTTAAATAAGATTCATAACGTTTTAACACTTCAATAGCATCATTAAAATAGTATAACGACTCATTAAAAACTATTACATCAAATAGCTCATTAGGAATGTAATTATTCACATCTGCTTTGATAAATAATGTCTTCTCATCTCTCTTAGTAGCAGCTCGATTAATTGCTTCTTGTGAAACATCTATTCCAACATACCTAGAATAGATGTTGCGATTAAGTTTTTCTGCAGTATTCCCTCGCCACAACCAATATCTAAAATTGCTCCCATAGGTTTTAAATGCTGAATATAACCAACTATTATACTGTAGTGCCCTAACCCATCAGTTTTTCCTAAATTATCCCACTTACCGCTTAAGTATTCAAAATCCCAAGCTTGTTCAGCTACAGGATAACCAAAACCCAATATGCGCCTTTTCAATCGAATAATTATATTTTTCATCATATCAAATATCTTCGCCATCGATAAATATCTTCTTCCACAATGAAAAAACTAAAATAGCCCATATCTGAACACCGTAATCATGCCTGCCAGAAACATGACCTTCCAGCATTTTAGTCACCCATGCAGAATTAAAGAAGCCGTCACGCTCTATATTTCTTTTCGATAAATATTCCCATACAAAATCCTTCAATTCACCGCGTAACCACTGCGAGACAGGCACATCGAAACCGTGTTTCACCCGTAAGGATATCTCATCGGGAAGAAAAACCGCGGCAAGTTTTTTAAGAATATACTTATGCGTTCCTTCCTTGAATTTCATTTGATGCGGAAGACGCGCAACAAATTCTACGACATCCTTATCTAAATATGGCACGCGTGCCTCAAGAGACACAGCCATTGACATCTTGTCGACTTTCATCAAAAGGTTCTCTGGGAGATAACACTTTAAATCCATATACTGCATCTGACTTAAAGTATCGTAATCACAAATTTTGTCGTAATAATATTTAATATCGTTGTCTTCAAAAAAATTCTTTTGAGAATTGAGCATTGAACGTGAATATAGGCTTTCTTTATCTGATTCAGTGAAAATGACCTGAGAAGTCTTAAGATAGCGCTTGGCAAAATGCTCTTTAGCATAGGGAGCATAGCGGGTAAATAGAAGCCTTCCTTTAAAGTTTTCATCTGCTTGGCTATACTTGTTAGTTAAAAATCTAATAAACCAACTGGGAAACTTTGATAATAAATTCATCTTCCATTCTATAGCACTACGGTCATATTGACCGTATCCAGCAAAAAGTTCATCTCCACCCTCTCCCGTAAGGACTACTGTAACATCTTCTCTGGAAAGCTTGGAAACCAAATATGTTGGTATTATGGCCTGATCTGCCAATGGTTCATCCTGAAACCAGATAAGTTTCGGTAATATTTTACATGCATCAGGTCCCATATTAATCTGCCGATGATGCGTCTTGAACCTATTTGAAACACAGAGCGCAAAATCTGACTCGCTGAACCCCTCAGAATCAGAGAAAGAAACATTATAAGTTTTTATGGTATTATTGACTAGTGTGCTCATTAGCGCGACTAGCAAACTCGAATCAATTCCACCGCTTAAGAAAACTCCTAATGGCACGTCTGCCACTAGCTGCCTGGAAACTGCCTGCCTTATTTTCTGTATCAAGATTTCACTGGCATCATTTTCAGTCAGAGACCATTGAGGTTTAAATTCAATATCCCAATATTTTTCAATACAAAATTTACCATTGCTGAACTTAATTATTGAACCCGGCGGTAATCGTTTGATACCTGAAAAAATAGTCCTTTCTCCTGGCACATACCCAATTGATAAGTATAAATCCAGCGAAACCCTATCTATTTCAGAGGCTATATCTCTTGCCGCTAAGATAGACTTTATTTCAGAAGCAAATATTAGTCTTTTCCCATTGTAATAATAATATAAAGGTTTGACACCTAATTGGTCTCTGGCAATAAATAACTCTTTATTTTGGTTATCCCATAATGCGATTGCAAATATACCATTCAACGTTTTCACGAAAGACTCACCTTTTTCCTCATAAAGATGTACTAACACCTCAGTATCACTTTTTGTATAAAACCGGTGGCCTTTTTCTTCGAGTGCTTTCCTAATTTCTCTGTAATTATATATCTCGCCGTTTAAAACAACGGCAATACTTCTGTCTTCATTAAATATAGGCTGGTCTCCAGTGGCAAGGTCTATAACCTTTAATCTTCTGATCCCTAACCCCAGATTTTCTGCGAAAAAACAGCCATCGCTATCAGGCCCGCGATGGTGCATCAAATCACGCATGAAAATCAATTCTTTTTTATTGATTGGGTTATCTGAACCAGTATTATAAATGCCGCAAATACCGCACAATTTTATCTCCTCGATTCTTTAATTTTAATAAACTTTGATTTAGCTTAAAAAGCTCCATGACCGTGCTTCTGTTGCCTGCATCGCATCTTTTACAAAGAGAAATAGGGTTGAACTCTCGCTTCAAATGATACTGCCTTATCTTGTTATAAATATCTGACTCCCAGATTTCCCAAAGTGTATTCTTATTGATATCTCCGACTATTAACTCATTTTCAAAATCCATACAGCAGGCACTAACCTTTCCATCCCATTGCACTACCATTGTTTCCCAAAGCATATAGCAAGGTCTCCTTTTAAGTGGAGGCTCTTCTTTTAAGACCTCATTCTTTATCTCTTCGTGCGGTATCTGGTTAAAATTTCCTATATATGTAAAATAAATTTCATCTGCAAACTTGCCCCATAATCTATAAAAATCAGCTACTGTTCCCAAAAGGCTTTTCATCATAATAGAATTTATCGTAATATAAGGAGAACGCCCCTGACTATCTCTTATTTTTTTAAAATAGGCTATATTACTCATTACTCTCTCGAAATTAGATCCGCATCTTATCTGTTCATAAGAACTTTTATCTATACCCTCTATTGAATAGCGTATAAAGTCTAAACCAGAGGTAATGATCGCTTCGCTTATTTGTTTATCCAAAAGTAATGCGTTTGTACTGAGCAATACCTTTAAATTGGATTCTTTTGTTATTTTAATTATATCGATTATGTGCGGATGCAGAAGCGGCTCACCAATAGTGTGTAGCGAAATATCTGATATCCCAAACTCTTGGCACTGCATTACAACCTTTTTAAAAAGCGATAGGTCCATAACCCCCCTCTTGGTTTTCATTAAGCGATTACCACACATCTTACATTTAAGGTTGCAATTGTTAGTTACCTCAGCCATAAGATGCAGGGGTTTAAAATTAGGCCTCTTTATCCGAACCCTCTGATGCATATTAAGAAGCATATAAAATAAATACGGTGCTTTGTTTTTCAAAAAGACATTTATTATTTTCATTATTTTGGTTTTCTGTATGTAATATGGATCTTTAAGAAACCGAAAAATCTTCCAATGCTTTCTTTACTAAATAGGCGTCTTGAAAATATCTTTTTTAAAAAGGTTAGTGAAAACGTCGCTGTCATATATTTTTTAGATCTTACCTTGAGAACACATTCCTGTGCCAACCTATATGCTTCAATTCTATCTTTAAGCGGAAACTCGGGTGTTTCAAATACCGGCTGATCTGAAAAATGAGAAAAATTGATATAATCCTTTTTAATCCAGCGGCCTTTTTTCTCTACATAATCCCATAGATATGTTTTAGGATAGGGCAAAGCCAAAGCAAAAATAACTTCATCAAAGTCCTCTTTCAAAGCAAAACCAATGGTCTCTTTTGCCGTATTCAGGTTATCCCCTTGGTTCCCAATCATAAAGAGTCCGACAATACGCATGCCGATCTTTTTAGCAAGGCGAATCCCGTTTCTTATCTCCTCAATTGTTTCGTTCTTTTTGATGGATTTGAGCACTTCCTGATTCGCCGATTCAACACCAATTGATAAGGATACAATCCCTGCCTTATACATTTTATCAAGCAAAGCAATATCCAGCTTATCCGCGCGGATGCCCATAGCGCTAAATTTCAGATCAAAGCCCTTAACGATAATTTTATCGCATATCTCATGAGCCCTTTTTGTGTCTAAAGTGAAGTTGTCGTCGTTAATGTAAACATATTTTTTGCCTCCTTTATTAACTAAATATTCTATCTCGTTGACAATATTATCAGCGCTTCTTGGCCGCCATTTCTGGCTCCAGATCACCGGAGTTGAACAATATGTGCATTTATAAGGACAGCCTCTGCTGGTAATAATACTGTAGCTGTTATAACGCTCAAGCGGTATTAAATCTATTGCCGGAAAAGAAATAGCATCGATATCTTTAATTAAATCCCTCGGCTCGGTCATGTTAACTTGATTTCCTACTCTGTAAATCAAGCCCTTTATTTTCTGTAATTTCTCTGACGCAGGTTTTGGATTACTGCTCAAAAGCGCTAAAAGTTCAACAATTGTATTCTCACCCTCGCCGTAAACACCGTAATCTATTTCCGAATACTCTAATACGTTCTTATCAGCGATGCTGACATGCGGCCCACCGATAACCACAGGAACATCAGGTTTTATTTCCTTTATTTTATTTATAATCGAAAGGGCATAATTGAATGACGCGCTGGTTATGGAAACACCAAGGATATCATGGGATTTATTAAAAAATTCGTTTATCTCCTCTTCTGTAGCCACCTTCATATCAAGTATCTCAACCGAATGCTTTTCTTTTAACAAGACGGCGGCAATATATAATAATCCTAAATGCGGTATCTTTGTATCCACGCCTCCAACTAAATCAGGCGAAGGCTCAATTAGTCCTATATGCATAGTTTAAATTTAAAAAATTTATTAAGGAGACTAAATGTTACACTGATATTTAAATGTACACGGTCCACAGATACTTATCTTATGGAATTGCTGTTTCCTGATTGTCTGCCTTATTGTTTTAGCGCGATCTGAATTCCACACCGCCTCTATCCCACCGTCTTTTAAAACGTTACCGAGAATAATTTGCCTGCGCCAGTCAGCACAACACAAGACCATATCTGCATTATACAATACATAAGCCTGAACAAGCGGCCTTATGCAACTTCTAATACCTTTCCTTTTTATAGATGCACTTGGTTTTATAGATTCATAACTACTTAAATTCCCTCCGCGGTTTTCGACATCATTTACGAAAAACTTCATTCTCCTTTTTCTGCAATATTCAAATATCTCATCGAGGTAAGATTCATTATCTGCGGTTCTAATAACGGATATCATCACTGTAATCTTAGAATTAGATTCTTGTAATCTTAAAAGAAGCTTATCAATATTTGCTTGAATCTGATCGGCATCAATACCCATCATTTTTTTGTAGCTTTCCTTATCAACTGTATTCAGGCTTATTACCAAGTTATCAAGTGGAGAACTTATCATGGTATCTATCCTATCCTCTGTTAACAATAAGCCATTTGTATTAAGGACAACCGGAACATAGGACATCTTCTTTTTAATATAACTTACTTTATCAAAGATATCTTTATCCAGAAAAGGTTCATTCATAAGATAGGGATATATTACTGAAATCCTGTGCCGTGAAAGTTCATCGATAATACCCCTAAAAACTCTTTCTTCTATCAAACCATGCGTAAGGGTATCTGAGACTTCGGGATAAGGACAGAAATTACATCGCCCATTACACCTTGATATGGTCTGTATCTGAATTGATTCTGGAAACTTAAGAGAATAATTATTAAGTACTTTTCTTTGAAACCACCTAATATGATAATTTATAAACCTTTTATTAAATACCCTCATTTTTATACATTAATTTTTCATAACAAGATATGACTTTGTCTGCTACAACATCAGCTGAAAAAATTGTCCTTGCTTTATTTAAACTATTTTTACCCATAGAAATCAATCTCCGGGAGTCAGAAAATATGCTTCTTAATTTACTCGTAAACTCATCGACACTACCAGGTGTAAACAAATAGCCATTTATACCATTTTCAATCAAATCAGATATTCCTCCGCAGTTTGAACCAATGAGTGGTTTACCTAAGGCTAGCGCTTCAAGACCTACTCTCGGCAACGCATCAGGACAAATAGACGGAATAATAACTAAATCCGCAAGCAAATAATATCCACGCAATTCTTCCTTTTGATTTCAACAAGACAGGTAATTGCATAAATGCCCTTTTCGGATCAGGCGTGTGTTGTAATGACGTATGGTTTCAATCGAATTGACTGCAACGGAGCAAACTCCTAATGTGTAACAATGAAAACACCATACCGAACACTAAGAAACCCACCATTAAACATACACATAGATAAAAAGGCGTTGTCCCCGAGACTGAAAATATTCGTATAAACCAGAGGTTTATCTTGTCATAACCCCTGAGATCTATCACATATGATAAACCCGCATACTGCAAAGGATACATCAGTGAATGCCCCATAAAAATCCGCGAACAAGCAGAAAGTAAGAATACCCAGCTACCTAGTATCGTGGATAAATGCGGCGTAAAGAAAAACATTTCATCAGTAATCTTAAAGGTGGCAAAGACAATGGTCTCCCAGCTGCCAAAATACGAGAGCACGGAAGGAATCTGTACCAGAAACCCCAAGGCTACAAGCAATGTGACAATAGATCCCTGCCTACGCGAATGCTGTACCGAAAGATATTCAAGAATGCTACCGGCAGGCAAAATCATATATGGTATTATCGGAAAAAGATAGCGCGGACCCCATGCGGTCCCACCGGCCCAGATCGGCAGTAGAGAGATTGCGATGATATGCGTAACGACGATAAGAAAAAAAAGAACCGTCTCTTTTTTATGCGTGCGGTAGAGAAAATAAGCACCCCAGATACCCACAATAGCTGTAGGATTGTATAAAAACAGGCCTCGACCCGGGCTAAATAATACCCCTAAAAATCCGACATAAAACGGGGCAAGGGGATAATTCGGATACCCTGTCTTAAAAAAATTACCAAATTTTATGTAATTAATAAAAGCCCATAAAAACAGAAATATAGCAACGGGTACAAGAAAGGCAATAAAGCTGACAACGGCTCTCCCCAAATCACTACGGTTTTTATATCTTACCGAGAGGGATAAATAAAATACGGCTACAGGAATAAGTAAAATGTCATAGAATTTTGTCAATATTCCCAAGCCTAAAAAGATACCGGATACAAACACGTAAACATTCCTCCGGCTTAATCCGTGCATATACAAAAACAAAACGGCACAAAGGATAAATAGACTGTTAAGAGGTTCGCAGAATGTGGTCTTGGCATAACTAAGCGACATGGTAGTAAAAGCATAGATAAATAACAATTTTATACTGGTTTTTATGGCAAAACCCAGCTTTCGGGCAAATATATAAAAGGTTGCCGCGATACCAGCACTGACAAAACTATTTATTGTGCTGACAAAGAATCTTATGATATATTCTTTCTCGATACAAGGAAGGAAACGCTCTACTAAAAGGCCTAACAAATAAAACGGCACCATGACTAGAGAATATGTAATGCCAAAATACGAATATATCTTTCCATCTACTCCCAGAATATCCGCAGTATCCAGGGCAATACTTTTATTAAAAATAATGCTCTTGGCAACGCTATAATATACTATACCGTCACTCCCCACGCCTCCGTCCATCAGAAGTAGATATAGCGATATAAAAAAGACAAGAATGCTAAAAACGATTATCTTATCAGATTTATCCATAATTAAGAAATGACTGATATCCCACTTTGAATAAGTTTTATTATACGGCTTGGTGGTAATTTTAATAACCCACTAAATCTGCGTATTATAAAATTTGGTCTAGTGTAGAATTTCCTGTATGCCTTCTTTTTTAGATTTGTCAACTCTTCAAAACTTCTCCCAGGGTGGATATAGGCACATCATATCCACTTTTAGCCCCTTCCTTATAGCACGGCTCAAGGAGCGTTTCAAGCCTTATTGGCGGCAGATTAAGCACGCCTTCATCTACCCCCGGGAATCTTTCTCTG
>Ga0315279_10003024_pt1 | contig 24188 bp, 39 predicted proteins | sample YL17G06_20_MG_FD_203694 | JGI IMG/M metagenome (GOLD analysis project Ga0315279, IMG submission 203694) | Sediment microbial communities from Yellowstone Lake, YNP, Wyoming, USA - YL17G06_20 | ecosystem: Environmental > Aquatic > Freshwater > Lake > Sediment | place: USA: Wyoming | collected...
GTAGAACATGTAGTCTCTGTTGATGTAACATCAGTTCTACTAGTTGTAGAACAACTTGTTGTCACTGAAGTTGTTGTACTACATGTTGTTTCTGTGGATGTTACGTCTGTTCTAGATGTAGTCGAACAACTTGTAGTTATACTAGTGGTTGTTGAACAAGACGTTGATGTAGATGTGACATCCGTTCTAGAAGTCGTGGTACAAGTTGTTGTTTCACTCGTAAATGTTGAACAAGTTGAAGTGCAAGTTGTATTGACAGAAGTGCTGGTACTGCACGTTGAAGTGCAAGTTGTATATATAGATGTAGTCGTAGAGCAGGTTGTCTCCGTACTTGTTACATCTATACGGGTTGTAGTTGTACAGGTTGTATTAATGCTTGTAGATGTCGAACACGTAGTCGTGCAAGTCGTATCTACTGACGTAGATGTGCTACATGTAGATGTACATGTTGTATAAACTGAGGTTGTGGTTGAACAACTTGTTGAAGTAGAAGTTATATCTGTTCTACTAGTTGTAGAACATGTAGTAGTGACCGACGTTGTTGTGGAACATGTAGTCGAGGTTGAAGTTACATAGGTCTCAGAAGTCGTCGTACAAGTTGTAGTTATAGAAGTCGAAGTTGAACACGATGAAGTACATGTCGTGTTAATGCTTGTTGAAGTAGAACATGTACTCGTACAAGTTGTATATACAGATGTAGTTGTAGAACAAGTTGTTTCTGTTGAAGTTACATCAGTTCGACTAGTTGTAGTGCATGTAGTAGTTACTGAAGTTAATGTAGAACATGATGAAGTACATGTAGTAGTAATAGATGTATCTGTACTACATGTAGAAGTACAAGTCGTGTAGATAGATGTAGTTGTAGAACAGGATGTACTTGTGGATGTTACGTCTGTGCGACTCGTCGTAGAACAAGTCGTAGTAACACTCGTCGTAGTCGAACAACTTGTACTTGTTGAAGTTATATCAGTCCTACTTGTAGTTGAACATGTAGTCGTTTCACTAGTGGTTGTGGAACAACTGGTACTAGTAGAAGTTACATCGGTCTTACTAGTCGTGCTACAGGTCGTAGTAATAGACGTGATTGTTGAACAAGAGGTAGACGTAGATGTTATATCTGTCTTACTTGTTGTTGAACAAGTTGTAGTTATTGAAGTCGTAGTTGAGCAAGACGTGCTAGTCGATGTAACATCAGTACGAGATGTCGTAGTACAACTAGTTGTCACGCTTGTAGTTGTTGAACAACTCGTACTTGTGGAAGTCACATCTGTACGGCTTGTAGTAGAACATGTTGTAGTTACAGATGTAGTAGTAGAACAAGTGGTTGAAGTCGAAGTCACATCCGTTCTAGTTGTAGTGCTACATGTTGTATTAATGCTGGTAAACGTCGAACATGTAGATGTACAAGTCGTGTTAACTGAAGTGTAGGTACTACATGTCGTTGTACAAGTTGTGTATATTGAAGTCGTAGTAGAACAAGAAGTAGATGTAGAAGTAACATCAGTCCTAGAAGTTGTAGTACAAGTCGTAGTGACACTGGTAGTAGTTGAACACGAAGTCGACGTTGATGTTACATCTGTTCTACTGGTTGTGGTACATGTAGTTGTGACAGATGTTGTAGTAGAGCATGATGTAGAGGTTGAAGTAACGTCGGTTCTACTGGTGGTCGAACAAGTAGTGGTTACACTTGTCGTAGTTGAACATGAAGTACTCGTTGAAGTGACATCTGTACGAGAGGTAGTAGTACAAGTTGTTGTTACTGATGTAGTGGTAGAACAACTCGTACTAGTTGATGTTACGTCAGTTCTTGAGGTCGTTGAACAGGTTGTTGTTACACTTGTGGTTGTAGAGCATGAAGTAGAAGTTGAAGTAATATCAGTTCTACTAGTTGTACTACAGGTTGTAGTAACCGAAGTGGTTGTAGAACAAGAGGTACTAGTAGAAGTCACATCTGTTCTACTTGTCGTACTACAAGTTGTAGTAACACTGGTAGTTGTAGAACATGATGTAGATGTAGACGTCACGTCTGTCCTGCTAGTAGTTGTACACGTTGTAGTAACAGAAGTAGTCGTTGAACATGAAGTCGAAGTAGATGTCACGTCCGTTCTACTAGTCGTCGAACATGTAGTAGTAACTGATGTAGTTGTTGAGCACGATGTTGACGTAGATGTTACGTCTGTACGTGAAGTCGTAGTGCAGGTAGTCGTAACAGAAGTCATAGTTGAGCAACTTGTACTAGTAGACGTTATATCTGTACGACTAGTTGTACTACATGTGGTCGTTACACTCGTTGTAGTTGAACAAGATGTAGAAGTCGAAGTTATATCTGTCCTTGAAGTTGTTGTACACGTGGTCGTTACACTTGTAGTTGTCGAACAACTAGTACTCGTAGATGTCACATCAGTACGAGAAGTAGTCGAGCAAGTCGTTGTGATCGAAGTTGTTGTAGAACATGAAGTAGAAGTAGAGGTAACATCAGTCCTACTAGTTGTGGTACATGTAGTTGTAACGGAAGTCGTCGTCGAACAAGATGTACTAGTAGAAGTAACATCTGTACGACTCGTTGTAGAACAAGTTGTCGTTACACTAGTAGTAGTTGAACAGCTTGTACTGGTGGATGTCACATCAGTTTTGCTAGTTGTGGTACAAGTCGTATTAATTGAAGTAGACGTAGAACAAGTAGATGTTGATGTAGTATTAACTGAGGTTGAGGTAGAACAAGTAGAGGTACAAGTAGTATTAACCGAAGTAGATGTAGAACACGTAGAAGTACAAGTTGTATAAACTGAAGTTGTAGTTGAACAAGACGTTAATGTTGATGTCACATCAGTTCTTGAAGTTGTTGTACAGGTTGTTGTAACACTGGTAGCCGTCGAACATGAACTCGTACATGTAGTCGTGGTAGTTTTTGAAGTCTCAACTGATGAAGTACACGTTGTTGTCGTTGTCTTTGAAGTCACAACCGATGAAGTACATGTTGTAGTCGTTTCATATCCAGTAAGAGTTCCTGCGGCTGGAACTGTTACAGAGTAAAGTTTAGATATTGTACTAGAAACTACAACACTAACTATAACTGAAACTGTTGTACCGCCAGTACCCGTTAATGTTGTACACGTCGTTTGAACAGTAGCCGTGCCTCCTGTCTTTGTGACTGTAGTCACAGACGATGTTGCTGGAGTTACCGTGGTATAAACAGTTCCGGTTACTGTTTCTGAGTTAATACTAGTTCCTGTCCCTGTAGTTGTTATAGCACTGACTGATTTAAACGTAGCTATGCAAGCAGCCCAAACACACCCTCCAGACGTAGACGTTCCAGAGTACGCTGTAGCTGTAGCACTAACAATTTTCTCTAAATACGCTACAGCCATCCAAGTATTATATAATGCACCATCCAACTCAGTGAAACCATTTGCTGGAGTAGTTTCAGCTAAGTTCGCCGCGACCATACCTATCCATAATTCATCAGCTTGTGTCGTAGTCGCTGTAGTACCAGTTGTTTGCGTTGTGCCAGTGCCACCATTGGTAGCTGTTTTATCTAAAAACGAAGATGATAATAATCCACTATATTCACAAATATCAGCAACAGACGCCTTGTTAGAACCAGAAAGATAAATGTAAACAGTCTTCGATGCCCCAGCACCAACTACTCCAACCCAAATTTCAGAATCATCATTATAAGAGGAACCATATGTGTAATGTGACTGAACCTGTTCAGTCCACGTTACTCCATCTTGACTTATACTGGTAACGTCAGACCATGCAGGATAATCACTCATTGTACCAATACAGGCTATTAACAAATTTCCACTTATCGGAGTAGAAGCCATTGTAACTGTAATAGGACTGTCTGTGTTCACTCCTCTCGCATTTCCCTGAACTCTAGTAATATATGTAGCAAACGCTGGAGGAATAAGGATAGAGAAGAGCATAACAAATAAAGTTAATAATGTTAATACTCTTCTACGACCGCTCAAACCTAAACACTGTCACCCTTCATTTCATCATATTATCCTAAAACTATGAAAAAGAAGAATATTAATACTCGTTCGTCTATTACCACTAGTAACACCGTTTCTCCGTTACAAACTAATAGATACAGTTTATATACGGCTTAAGAGATATTTAATCCCTTCTGCTAATTTTGAATCTTTATGTACTTCACCTGAAGAAACATATAGGGAAGTACCAGAAAAAGAAGGCAATAGTAATAGCTAAATGTACTGCTGTAGCCTGATATTGATACTTCGGAAGAACCCTTCCCCAAAATATAGGAATTCCAATACAACATCCTATAGCAGCAGACATAAAGTAGTGATTGAATGGAATATTCTGCCTTATACCATCCCAAATTAACCACGGACCATATGTTCCTATAATCCACGCCATTACAAACTTCATTTCTTTTGTTTTAAAGAAGAAAAGACCTATAATGAAGAGAGGAATAGTCATCCACCAAATTGAATATGTTGTTTGTCCTCGATAATCAATAATCATATACGACTTTTCACCTGTTGAAACAGATGTAGAAAGATATGCAGGACCATGATCCCAGTTAGGACCCCACGGACCAATCCAAGACCATGCAGGTCTGTATGTTTCAGCTATCTGCGGAATATTATTACTTAGACCAGTGTAATATCCAAACATAAATAAGAGATGATGAATTGGATCAGTAATATATTGATAATCAAATTTAGTATAAGTTGTTGTGGTAGTAGTTTGAGGATTTCCCTGTCCATCTATATACACTATTTCTTGAGATATAACATTCGCTGAAGTGCTAGTAGATGGTCTCCAAATCACATCAGATACCCATAATCCACCAAATCCAATTATAGCACAAATTGTTAAATAGCCTAAAAACTTCTTTCCCGACAATATTGTAAGACGTGTTTTTCTACTTGAAATCCAAAGCTGATAAATACCCAAACCAACTAGAGGAAATACTGCCTTCTCATTACATAAACAAGCAAGTCCCATTGCTATTGCAGATTTGATATATCCTTTCTCAATAAACCACATAGCCGAAAACATAGCTAGAACAAGTGCAGGCATCTCCAGCATATAGATATTTCCATGAATAAAAAGAATTATATCAAAGCAAGAGAATGCTGCTGCAAATAGAGCCTTCTTCCTATCTCCTACAAGATCTATTACAATACGATAGATAATATAGGGAATCCATATCGAAAATAGAATAATTGGCATTCTCCAAGAAAACCAATAATCTCCAAATACTTTTATAAATAATCCAATAATAAGTTTCACAAGTGGTGGATGTTCCGCATTAGCTGCTATTCCTTGAAGAATTGCTTCTGTAGCCTTAACATAATGAACTTCATCGAAGATCATACCCCCATCCGAAGGAATAGTCATTATGAAGAATCTCATTATTGCATTTAACAAAAATATATGCCAAATATCTATCTTTTCACCAATCAGTGAAAGGTATTTCCAAAGATATCCTAACATACCAAACAACGTTGGTATTTGTACTGTTATTACTCCTTTTTTACTCAACTCAACCACTCTCCAATATACTTTTCCTTAAAAAGATTTAACATTGACCACGCAAAACTAAAATATCTACCAGAAACGTAATGTCTGACTTTCGGAACTTCATCAAACATACACTCCGTTATCTTTCCTCCACATCTTTTAGCCCAATACAATAATTCTGGATGTACAGCATCCCAATTACTCTTTATTTTATTCCATGGCATCTTCCTAAGAATATCGGATTTCCAAACAACAAATCCACATGTAGGATTAGCAACATCATCAAAAAGAGTATGACGTATTAACATATTAGACATAACTCTACTAAATTTCCATCCACCACTCTCATGTCCAACTACAACATCGTAATCCTTTAGCTTCTCCAAAAATCTATCTATTGCATCAAATGGATGATCTCCATCAGCAATAACAACATAGTCACAATTAAATGTATACCATGCCAAGCACATACCCTCACAAAGACTTTTTCCAAATCCTATCTTCTTACTATGATAAGGAACAAATGCACCTAACCATCTTCCAACATCCATACTTACTTTATCATCAGCAACAACAATAATCTCAGATCCCGGATAGTGAGCACGAATCTTTGGAATAGCTTCTGTAAGCAACTCTGTATCTTTATATATTGGAAGAACAAACCCAATCTTACCTTCAACCATTTTTAGCATCCTTCTTAGAAAATCTTGTAAGTATCAAAAATATGAGTTCCACAATGAAAGTACCACAAACACCTATTGCTAATACTACAATAAACTCAGCAGCTTGAATACCTATCTGCTTCTGATTCGGATATATAATAAGAAATAGCGCAAGTCCGAGTACTAAACCAATCATGAATACTAATACATCAGATGTAACAGGGAACTTTGAACTTTTCATCATTTATTATTCACCACAAATTCTCCTTTTATATAAACAATAATCTGCTACATACGTACTTACTAGTACGCCAATACTACCAAGTACAACATCCATAAAATTATTACTTATGCTAGCTGTATAAATCGTATAATCCATAATACATTCAAATATCTCCCAAAGTATTTGTGGAATAAGCGCAACAAAAATTAATGTTGTAATAGACCACTTTCTATAAATGCTAAGCAAATAACCTATACAAAATCCTCCACATAAATGCGCTATACTCCAAGCATCTAACATAGGTTGTGGTTTTGTACCCTTAAAAACTATCACAGTAATGAGCATTATACCAGCATAAATGCCTATAAGAAAAACAATAACGAGATTCTTATATTCAGACTTTGTTATTTGTTTTCCAGTATCCATCACTTCCCAAACCTCCTATCTCTAATAGAATACTCCTTTAATACATTTACAAAATCCTCATACTTGAAATCCTCCGCTAAACAGTCTAAGAAGAATATCTCCGCATATCCAATATAGAATAACATAAATCCACTTAATCTTTTTTCTCCACTTGTCCTAATCCATAAATCTATAGGACTTGCATCTGGGAAAAACATAAATTTATTTACAGTATCATAATCAACAGGATATGGAGAATAATTAGCACTTATTACTGCACCTCTTATTTCATCATTTCCATCATAAGCAATTGCCACATTAAACTTATATTTGTCAAAATCCTCTGTTTTAGACTCCAGTAATCTAATCTCTTTCTGAAGCTCTGGTTTTAACTTGTCTATACGACCTCCAAACTTCACTCGAACATTAGCATAAGACTTGTCTCTAATAACTTGCCTAAACGTCTCTGTAAACGCATCCTGTATTTCATCTAACTCCTCTTTTGGTCTTAACTTTATATTATTAAGAGTCAACGCATGAATAGTAAGTTCATTAAATGGCTTTACTCCATATTCCTTTTCAAATTTCCTAGTCCAATCATACATTACTTCCTTAGTCTTCTTTATACCAAATCTTATTCCTACCTTACGACTATAACCATGCCTCTCTGCCCAACGTCTATTTCCATCTAGCGTAAGAGCAACATGATTGGGAAGTCTATTTAGAAAACTCATTTTATAGCCACTACCTTCAACCTCGGTCTACCTAATAAATTTAACGTAAGCATATCAAAGTATCTACCAGATGTATCAGTCTTTATATATTCTATACTCTCAATATGAAATCTAGAAGCTATAAAATGATTAAAAAGATGACTCTTCGTAAATATTTCATAATGTCTATCGTTAGATTCGTGTAGCTCTTCATATCTCCCTGTATGAGTTCCAAACCAATAGTATCTCACACATTCAGCATTATCGGTTATGAGAACAATTTTTCCACCCTTCTTTAGCACACGGTAACATTCATCTAAATGAAATCCAACATTACGAAGATGCTCTAAAAGATTTCTACTGTATACATCGTCAAACATTTCATCTGGAAATTGAAGACCCTTCTCTACATCAAACACATGTGTAGTCGTCTTCGTCTTATTTATGTCTACTCTATGCGTTCCGTAATCCTGATCTCCACAACCGAGATTCAATATTAGTCTTTCACTACACATCAATCTTCACCTTCTCTATATCATTAAAGAATCTCAAATACTCAGGCTTCAATACTGCTATAGAATTTGAAACAATATCGGTTATTCTCTCAATCATAGCAAACGACAAACCGGCGAAGGCAGGAACGCTTACAGTTCCTAAACCTGCCATGATAACAACATCATAAACCCCTAAAGCTGAAGGAATAAACGGTATCAACTTAGGAAGAGAAAGTATACTTATAGCAGACATACAGAACCAATAATCTAGCGGATAGCCTATTGCATAAGAAATTACATACCACTGCAAAGATGCAAAAGTCCAATTAAATAAGCCCAATATGAAAAGCTTGAATATAACCAATTTAGTCTCATGAACCTCAATCTTAACCATATTATTTATAACAATTCCAATAAGAGGCACTTTGCCTAGAGTAGATGTAATTAATAACTTTATCGACTTTGACCCGAATACAGTAGCAACTAATCCTACAGATAAGATAGAAAATATAATAATAACAATTATGCTTAAACTCTTATAGTCACTCGGTAAGATATTCATAAAATAAATCAAACCAACAGTTGTAGCAAAAGCTCTAATCACGATATTCGTAGCATAGTAAAGTGAATATCTAGTAGTAGACTCAACATGAGAAATACCTGATTTTAGCGAAATTGAATCTATTGCTACTAGCACTCCAACACCTTTCTGTATATCTCCTAGAAAGCTGCCCCACTGATTTATCCAAAACATATCCTTGAAACTTATCTTAATATTCGTAGAACGATATATTTCATGTAATTGAAAACTTGCCGATAATTCCTCAAGTGCTGGAAATATGACAGCCAATAATAGCAATAATGGAGAAGCTTTGATAAATATATCTACATAATTTTCAACTCCATAAATTGAAATTGTCCAATAAAGAACACCTAATCCTATAAATCCAAACAAAATCCGAATAAGAGTCTTCTTTGATATCAAGACAAACTAACTCCAATTTTTCTATTCTTCCTTCCCTCCAAATACTGCCATAGAAGTCCTATAAACAAAAAGGTTAATACTATTAAACCAATATACATTCCTTCAGGATTTATCTGCATCACTTTATCCTCCTCATCTTTATGGTGTGTACATTACCACTATGTTCCAATCATAAATCTCATATGTAGTTGTGTTTGTCACAGTCCAAGTAGATATTGTAGTTAAGACACGTGACTCTGTAGATGTACAGTTATCATAAACTTTAATCATCTCTTCCACAATAACTAGATTGACTGGTGTTTCTATCACAAAAACTTGTCTCATTGGTAAGAATGATATATAAATAGATAAAATGACAATAGAAACCATTGTGAGAGAAATTACAAACCCAAGAATACTTTTTAGCTTCGAGATAGCTTCGTCTCTTGTAGGTAAACCTTTCAAGTAGAACCAACCTCTATAAACATGTTTTCTAACTGATTCATTATATTCCATTTACTATATTTCATAGCTGAATCTCTTAATCCTCTACTCATAAGCTCAAACTGCTTTGGATAATTCTTCCATAAATCTCTAACCCACATTATCTTATTTACATATTCCGTAACACTATTCGCATAATATAAAGGAAGTCCTAAATATTTATGACTAGGAATATTAGAAGTTATGACAAATACATTTCCATCTAATGCTTCTACAATAACTAAACCAAAACTATCATGTCTACTGGGAACTACTATTACGTGACACTCACTGATAAACTTAGGTAAATTTTCCTCAGAAATATCTCCAGATATTCTCATATCTATATCCTTCTCCACAAGTTCTATTGCAATTTCCTTAAAGATATCCCATCCCTTCTGATTAGTCTTTCTGCTAATATAACCTACTGTAAACTTATCAACTTTCTTATATGGAATATATACATTCTCATCTACAAAATTTGGAATCCTATAAACTTTATCATGAAGAATATCAAGATATCCCGCAACTGTATGAATTGCATCTGCTTTTTTAAGTTCAGACTTTCCAAATATTGAATGAAGAATCTTAGCCTGAATTGGTAAAAATCCATATCCCCAATCTATTGGTTCCCAACAAGTAGTAGCATGAATTCCAACTATCAACTTACCCTTTGTGTTAAAATTCAGTCCATATAACGGATGGTATGTAACATAACACACATCACCATTAATAGAATGTCGATATTTCTCCTTATACGGAATCCCATTTAACAATTCGTCAAGATTATCTATCGGAATTCCGCCAGCTGTCTTTATAGGAGTAGAATAAATCTCTACATCGTGTCCTCTTTTAACTAACTCGTTTGCAACACTGATTATCCATTTCTCTCCTCCACCCAAAAATCTTAAGGAGAGATGATGACCGAATACTATCTTCATTATCCTTTATCACCGCTCAAACTTCACTCCCTCTTGCTTAGCTATCTTCTCATATTTATTCAAATGTTTATGAGGAACTTCTTGAATCGGCTGTCCATTTCTATATTTTCTCTGACCATCATATACTAAATTTTTATGATCTACCATAATAAATAAGTTATATACAGGACTTATCTCTCCTCTTTCTACACACTTCCTTATTACAGCCTCTAAATCTCTAGGATCCATAGGCTTCATAAACTTCATATATATCATAATATTATCTTGCTTCATATCCGTCTTCCTCTACTGAGTTTCTTAGTAACTATTTCTAGAATCATCACAAAAAAGAATATCACTCCAAGAATAATACCCAGATTCACCCACTGCATAAGATCTTCAGATAGCAGTAGAGTTAAATCCGTAAATTTCACCTACCTAATACCTAATTTGCGCCTATATTTCTCTTTCTATTACCCTTCAGAAGATTGTCAAGAACTACTGCTCAATACCTTTATATTTATCTTCTCTACCATTCCTACGTTCACATTCCCATTATTAGTCAAGGTAAAAAATACATAATTTGAAGAACCTGGATTTGCTTCAAGTATATCTGTATCTGTAACCAATGTACAATTCTTTATATCTACATAAAATGATATAGAATACTCCTTCTTACCTATATTCCTAATATCATAAATTACTTTAGTCTGTCCTCCTATTTTTGGAATTATAATCGTAAAATTACTTCTAACTCCATCATATAGAGTCACTATATCATGTTTTGTATCATTTCCATAAATAGCATCATACAATAACCTACTTGTAGAATCTTTATATGTTATTAACAACATAAATATAAGAATAGCAAATATGTATGCAAGCCCTCTATTAGATCCAGTCTTCTTCGTATTTATATCATATATGCTCATGCTTCTGGAAGCTGACCTCCTCCACCTCCCATCGTGGGTATGAATCCCTTTATGAAGTTTATTAGAGACACTATCAAGTTCCAGACAAACCTAAATATCCAGAACATAGCATCAAATAGCAACCTCGTAGTATTAAATATAGAAATCACTTTTCCAGGAATAGCAAATATTCCATCCTGTATAAACCACTGCATGAAGAATATCAAAGTAAATATTGGAGTTATAGCAAGAAATGCAGATACAACAGGGAACGATCCAGCAAAATCTGCTTCTATTGATGAAAAGGGAAGTGTAAACTTTCCACCTGTGAAAAATGCTGCTAACATCTGAAGCGGAAACACAAACAAATATAAAGCATTTGTACCAAACCATATTATAGTACTCATAACATATTGTATAAATGTCACAACCCAAATTATTACATATCCTATAAAACTTATCATATTAGAAATCTGAGTAGCTACATATCCCGTCCATATTCCTAAATTAGTAACAAGCGCAGAAATTACACTCATTAAATCAGAAAATGTATGAGTTCCAAATCCAAAAGTGCTTAGAATTCCATCTACTGCAGATATAAATATTCCGGCAGCACCTGCTAATGCTGCTACAAAGAATCCTCCTATTCCTCTAAGCATTGCAGAAATTCCTCCTAAGAATCCTCCAGCAGGAAGATCTGGTTTCTTAGTCGGCTCAAATTCAGATGATGGAGTATCTATTCCTAACATATCACCCTGAGCTGGAATTATCCTCTTTACGGTAAATATATCAAAGTCACTCAATCTTATCGTATAAGCAGAAGCACCAACCGCAGGTTTTGTTAAATTAAAAGATAATTTCATTAAATCCAATTGAGCAGAACTTATAATATCTCCATCGTGAGCCTTTAAATCAGTAAAGCACATACTTTGAGTAACATTTCCCCATCCATACGAATAAGATCCTCCTGCCCACCAAGCATGCTCCCATATTCCTATTTCATAAGAAGTAACTCTTCCACCAATTACTCTAGAACCATTAATGTTATTATACCACATATCTACCCACATCCAACTTAATGGATTTCCAGTCGGATCTTCTCCATCATTAACAAATGCATGATTATATGAAGACATATCATCAGTTCTTAAAAGTATTCCTTGTGCATCATACCACCTTATACGCCAATGAATATCAACCCAATTGGAAGAAACTTCAGATACATCATTACCAATTATATCAATAACAACACTTAATCCCTTTACCCAAACATCATCAGGATCACAATACCAAAATGCAACTTCTACTTGAAATCCAGCATTATAATCTTTTACTTCCTTAAGTTCATCTCCCTGTAATGTTTCATTTACATTTATTCCAAATAATATATGAGCATGTTGCATCTTTCTAAATGTAACATTAGCTCTAGCATAATCCGTTGCATTTGTAACCTGTAGGTAGAATACATCTCCGGCAGGTGTTTGTTTTCCTGCTCCATTAAAATCATATTCAGCCTTTCCTCCAAGATTATAAATATTAAAATAATCTGCAGCTATCATATTCCATCCTGTACTAGCTCCTAAGTCATCGTCAGAATACATCCACACATCTACATCATAAGCATCAAGTATTCCCGACTTAAAGTATATTGGAAATGTCACAACTATTGTATCATTGTCAGGGTGAGTATGATAAGGAGTTCCAGAATTTATAACATCTCCTGGAGTAGAATCTACTAAATATTCTTCAGAACTCTGATTATATAGTAATGATATCCAATTAGCTCCATCTGTAAAATTCATTTTCATATTTACCAGATGCGTATAATTTGGATAGTTGAACGTTCCTTCAAAGTGATAATATCGCTGATTAGCAAATACCCAATCTCCACACCCTTCCATGTCTGTTATCAAGAAAGTACTGGTACCACCTAGATAATACATAAAATCATACGTGGGACTTCCAGTACCATACACCTTTAGCAGTTCTACAGTCCAAGCAATATTCAAACCACCAGAACAATCTTCGCTGAGACCAAGATGAAGCTGTATTTCCCCCTCCATATTAGCATAAAATAGCAAATCCTTTGTAGGATAAGCCGTCCAATCAACAGCATTAGTAGTATATGCACAATTTCCTCCACTATATGAAGCAGAGGACTCATCTAGTCCTACCCAAATATAGTTTATAAGATGAACAGGAACACGGACTACAAAACAATACGTTATATCCTTTGATAGATATGGAGGATCAGTAAAAGGGAAAACTTCCCAATACATCCAACCAATTGACTGTGTTAGTGTATGATGTGTAGAAGCAAAATAATTACCACTTGGCTTTCCTTCTGAATCAGCAACGTAAATATCAATATATGCCTCTATATCATCCGCTGATCTTCTACAATAAATTTCTATATTCTTCAAAAACCCGCTGGTATCAGGAGTAAATGACTGAGAGGCTCTACGATAAAGACCACTACCGTCCCAAACTTCAAAATCCTCGTCATAACCAGAAGCATAGTATTGAGCTGTACTAAGAAGATATTTCGTCGGACTCCAAATAGCACCATCCAATCTCCTATAAGATATAGAATATCCCGTGTCCCAAACACAAAACAACTTGCCAGTTCCACTGTCTCTTGTCAGTATTGGAAAGAGAGGAACAGTTCCTGCTAGCAATACTGTATAACTATAAAATGTTAATGTCTCTGCATTAAAAGTACGATAAACTATTGATTGATCGACAATTACATCATACCCACCACCACCAGCAGAATGTGAGTTGGTATATGCCATACCCACTATATCTCCAGATAGTGGAAATGTGCTCATTTTATAGTTCGAATAAACTCCATAATAATAAACTGGATTAGGTGGAGGTGTTTTATCAGTACTATTAACTACACCTGACCAAACCCCACCAACTAAAACCTTTGCATATATCGGTGATCTAACCATATGGAAAAATGCTACAACCTTATTATTTTCTGTTGCTACTACCTCTACCTGCCAATCTTGATTTATTGTGATAGTATCTTCTAACGCATACGGATATCCTGGTGCCATAGGACCAAACGTTCCATTATTAAAGGAACTTTTGAATACATAAGGATGAGAGTGTACTCCTTCAGCTAAAATCATCAATGATACGCCGATATATACAAACTTATCACTATCAACAGCTATTGATTTTATTTCATTATATGTAACATATCCAATAGTATCATATATGTGCTCCACTGTACCAACCGTAACTGTCCCGTCAGCATGCGGTTGCACTCTAACATAGTAATAGTCCCCATCAAGCGTATTCCACGCCAAATATACGTAAGTTCCATCGAAATGAAATACAACCCCAACATCACCAGCCCAATCATTACGACCAGCGCAAACATACGTTTCTGGGCTCCAATCAGTTACATTAGTACCAGTCCTATACCTGATACCTGAATATCCACTACCATTATATTTTGAATAAAATTGCCACCAAAGATCATAAAGACGGAATGAATTATAAAAATTTTTCATACCATATTGGTCAACATTACTATCAACGACCGACGGCTGCTTAGCAAAATTATAATATTTTACTCTACGATATCCTTCTATCTGGATAGACCTATCATAAGAAAACACTTTTGAAATAACTAAACGTGTTGTACCAGCACCAATAGTAGAAACATATGTAGTCGAACTTGAACTACTACTAATTGAAGTTAGATGAGTAGTAGATACACTTAACTCTGTTGTTCTTGTATAGTATGTTGTTATTCCATCAAAAGTTAGACTTGTACAAAGATATACCGTTGTATGTGTAGAAGTAGTAGAACGTGACGTTGACGTGCAAGTTAATAACGTACTTTCAGAATATTTCTTACTCGTACTAACAGTTACAGTATAACTTTTACTAACAAGAACCTCCACATTAATAGATCTGCAACTTGTAATTGTAATCCTAGTTGTCTGAGAACCAAGAGTAGAAACAGAAGTTCTAACAGATGTTGACCATGAAGGAGGATATCCACCCACAGAAGTAACAAATTCAACTGAAGTAATAAAACTCGTACTAGTAGTTGTATACCATGTCACACATGTAGTAGGTTCTGTATGCTCTTCATATATTATAACATAACTTACAACATGATACGAACTCTCTACAAGTTGTGTTGCACATTCTGTTCCATACTCATAAACTGCTGTAGAAAGACTCGTACAGGTTGTAATAGTAGTATCAAGTGTTTCTGTTAAACAAGAAGCATCTGTAGTACATGTTGTCCATGTTGACGAAGAAGTTTGTGTAGAAGAATAAGTTTCTGTGCTAGTAGTCTCAGTAGTATAAGCATCGCCATAGGTAGTAGTATAAAGAGATGTAGATTGAGTAGTTACTGTACTTGAAGAACCTGTTACAGAACTAGTAGATGTATGCACATACGATTCACAAACGGTCGTACAATATGTCGTAGATTCCGTGCTACTGATAGTATAAGCATAGTAAATGGGAGAATGCGGAAATAGTGGATAGTCATCAATACGTATGTCATCAATATATATTGTACTAGGAGTATTATGAGTGCAACCAAGACAGCCAAAATCTACAAAAAAATAATTATCTAAAGTTGCACTGGATGCAAGAGTCTTGACCTCTTCCTCATCATAAATAACCTCACCATTTATAGTAACAACAAAACGCTCTTTATCATTTAAAATATCCAACCTTGTTTCAACCAACATATTATATGCCGTAGCATTTTCAGGAATATTCGTTGTTCCCCACACTGTAGTATATTCATAACCTCCGTTATATTTGACAATTTTCCAACCATATCCAAGTGCATTACTATAAGTAAAAGCCATCTCAAAGAACGCATCATTCAAATCCATCCACTGATCATAAAACCAATTCGTATCAGCATCTTTTAAATAAAGAGTATCAACATATAGCCAAAACCTTGTCCTTGAAATCTGGACATTATTATACGGCTTTATCGTACAATTTACATCGCCAAGATATGCATAACCCATATAACTAAACTGATATGCGTGATTAGAGCTATTATAATGAGATGTGCTTAATACACCTCCATCGTTATAAAACCAATGATTATTAAGCCCACCCCTTTCAAAATCTTCATCTAATGCAACGTATCCTTTAGCAGGCATTATTGGAATTAGAGATATTGGAACTAGAGACAGTATAAAAATAATTATTAAAAACAGAGGTAAAGATGGATTAGGCTTTCCTTTCATGTTAAACTACACATTCCTTTTATTATTACTATAATGTTCTACAGTTACCTTCTATTCTATAATATTCAAATTAGTATTACAGCATACAGAACAACGTACCACCACTTCGAAAAACTCTCCTATATATAATTAAAGTATTTAGGGAGTTATTAGGCTTTCCTGAAAAACTCTAATATTTTGAGAAAAATTTTAAGTTATTACAATAAACCTCTGGGAAGGAGGATGAGTTTTGACGGTTTCCATCAAAGACCTCCAGTTCTTCGACAGAACAATCGTCTATGGGGCTCTAGTATGATTAGCCTATTCCCCTTCTCAGCACCGTGGCGAGCGAGAGGAACATCATGATCATACCGATTGCCAGCCCGATACCATAGACTGGAGTGAAGCTCGCCAGTGTCGAGCTCATCGACATCAAGCCAGAGCTTGCACTTGTTCCGATGGTACCGATGCCTGCGAATACAGGTATGATGATGAAGAGGACTAACAAACTGAGAGCCGCATAGAGCGGACGAGTTATGATTCTCTCCAAGTCTTAATTTTTTGAAATATCACTCCATTAGCGTAGCTGAATATTATAGAGGGGCTAAGCTCTTAAGCTTTTCGTGATATGTAGTGTGAAATATTATGCATTATTATACATGAATAACTTAGGCGTTTTTCTAACATAGCGTGTCCCTACTTACTAGACTCATTTATAATAGACAATCCAAAGATTATTAAGAAAAAGGAAAGTAATACAACTTTCATATTTACTGGAAGATTAAGAATAAAAAATATAAAAGATGTAACCATTTTGTAAGTAAAAAATATAACAGCATTACAAAAATATCCTATAAACGTAAAAAAGCCAAGAACATAATATAGAAAAACATATGAGAAACCTACAATTCCACATACGATCAAAATCAAACCTATCACATAAGACTTATTCATATTTATTCCTTCTTAGAAAGAACTTTAAACTTTTCATACATATCTGCATCGCTTCCCTTTTCAATAACCTCTATCTTAATAATAGCCGATTCATCAAACTTTAAATGTATTCCTATCAAACCCAACAGAGATGAAAGAGGAATGCTGTCGCTCAGTCCCTTTTTCGTCCCAATGTGTTTCGCTGTTATAATCTGACCGCCAGAAATTTGAGCGCAAACCATTATGTAGCTCATACTTCTATCACTTGTTGTCAGATGATATGATTTCTTCAAGTTTCAAAATTTTGTCATATTCCTTTATTCCAGCTTCTGTAAGACAAAGAAACAGCCTTGTAGACAAATCCTCTATCTTCTTCCCACAGTGAGGACAGTGAAAAATATTCGACTCAACTACAAAATGTTTCTCAATGAGACTGTTAATCAGCTTCCCACCGAGAGATCTTGAAAGTCCGAGTTTCCCTGCAACAAACTCCCTAGACTTTACTCCATCGTGAATGAGAATTATCACCCGAGCTTCCAGTGATAAGTATTCAAATCCAGTCATTCTTTCACTTCCATTTAATCATTCCTTTTTGTTTAAGCCATTTTTGATGTTGATATTTCTCACAATGTTTTTGATTTTTAGATTTAAAACACTCAATTTTATCTAGACAATCCTCACAAAGTTGACTCATAATAAGAGTTTGCATAGCCATTCCTTCACCTCATATCAAGGAGATTCACGAACAGTTTCCTCCTTTATTTCTCTCCTTCCTCAGATGAATTAGAACTGCGTCTGTTCCTAGCCAATCAGCTAATAATAATTGCATTTTTTCTGTTGGTTTTCGCACATAACCATTAAATGCGTCTCGTAGGTTGACATGAATGATAAGTTCGATTTTCATGTTTTTTGGGATCGTGTCCATTAATTCTAGAACAGTGAAGCAATAAGGATGTGGTGCGTAGACAAGACGAAAGAATGGTCGTAGTATCTCGTTGAAAGTGCAGCACCAGATAATTAGACGACTTCGGCAGACCCGCACCATTTCTTGCATTGCCTGCTTCGAGTTCTCACAATGATCCAGTGCATTGATACAGTAGACTTCCTCAAAGCTGTTATCTGGATAGGGAAGTCTCTCTGCAACACCTAACCTAAAATTTGAACTAAATTCAGAGTAATCGATAGGATCCAGTCCTGTCACCCTGCTGTTGAACCGCCACAATCCGTATCTACCGCAACCCACCTCAAGAGCTGATACAGGTACTTCATCTAATTTCATGAAATTAAGCCAATATGCTTCACTATAGGGAATACCCCACATCTCTGACCGATGTCGTCTCTCATATTCTGGAGATTTATTCCATTTACTCATCTTATTTTTCTCCGTATATAATCATTCTTTCATCGACCTAGAGTAGCAAAAATTAAAACAAAACCCCAAAACAGAGAATAACCAATAATAGTTCCAAACACTTCTATATATACTTCTATCTCCCATATTTTAAGATGATTTCTTTCAAACCACTTTTTAATTTTCACTCTGATATCTCCTCCAACCAACCAATACTGGGAAAGATACCGAGCCATTCAATACGCCAACCGAAATACACTACTTTGTAAGTAGCTCCGACAGTTATCTGACCATATAGAGCTTTATTACTAGTGAATATCATCCAGAAGGGATATCCAACAGCAAATGTCCTTCCCTGAGTATCTACCAATGCAAACTCTAATTTTGAATAGCTACCATCATCACTAGAATGCACTTCAACGTAATTATATTTTTCTTTGACTGTGATTGTATCGCCAGTGAATGTATAGTAATTGACTCCTACTACAATTAAACCACCTATAAGTCCAAATATAATCAAACCCACAAGAACATCATTTGTATCCATCTATCTCACCTTATCTCAGATTTTCTAGGTACTCGTCTTCTTGGTAAGGGAGGATCAAGTTCCTCTCTATGACCAATCATATATTGTATCCTTTCTTCCTCAGATTTCAACTTCCTAAATTCTTCAACGTCAAATTTCATGCTTTCAACTCCTTTAGAATCATCTGTTTAAGGAAAGTCGTCTCATCTTGAGTTAAGTCAATCTTAACAGTTCCTTTCCATAATCTTCCAGCAAGAGTAAGAGCATGATTTTCGTACATAAAATGAACATCATCTACAGGCATTGATTTACGTTCTTTCTTTTTTCCTAGAGATATATAAATGATCATTCTTTCACCTCGTCTTCATCAAACTGCTATATCTACTCCCTCACCTACCAACCATTGCCACAACGCCCACCACAATGCCACTATAAGTATCGTTGCTCCCACTCCTATAAGTATTATAGGAGTTATGTCTGAAGGAACTATACCCAAAATAAAATTTGTTATATAGTGCATCGTTATCATTAAAACAAAAATAACAATTCCTGCTGTAAACATCATACTTATTAACAGAACAATCAATCTTGCAAATCTCATCTAAATATACCTCCTATTCATCTTTCATAATCCATTTAGCACCATTATTAGGACTAAGAGATATGATTCCTATTCTAGCAAAGGATTCCAACCTATCAATTCCCCTTTTATCACTGTATCCATGAATTGAATATTGATCCCTTATACCTTCCATTGACATACTTCCATCTCTAGCACAAATCCTAAGAATTTCATATGTTGGAAGTAGATGACCTGTTGAGAATGTTCTCACTTGCCAAATCCTTATTCTAACCTTCTTCAACGCCTTAACTAATTTCTCTACCGATAATCTTTCTTCTTTAGGAACAATTAATTCTTTCATAAGAAAATCCACTTCTTTAGTAAATTCGTCTTCAGACATAAATTATGTCCCCTTTTTCATCTCCTTAGCACACATATTATTAACAGTTAACATAGAAAAAGATATAAATAACGATAATCCTAAAATACCTAACAAGTCCGAGTATTCATAACTAAGATATTTTAGATATAGACTAAATGGCATAAACCAATAGGACAAAATTGCTATTATTAAGTAAATAGTAGATTTTTCAGTCGTTTTACTTCTCCTCAGTTTTCTGTTTTAAGAGCGATTTGTTTTTATCAAGCCTGAAGACTTTAGCAAAAAAAGTTAAAATGAGAACATGTAACCTTGTTAATCCATAATCCCAACTGCTTTTAATGCCACTCATGGTTCCTTCTCCCTTTTTCTAAGCTTCCATATCCTAGTCTTCTTATTACCAACTTCATCAAAATCTAGAAGACCTTCTATATACATATTATTAAGATATCTCATAGCTGTGGGGATAGTTACTCCTATATTTTGAGCAACTGAAGAACCCACTATAACATTCTGTTTCTTAAAAAGTTCTAATATCTTGTCCTTATATTCTTCATATTTATCAGATGGTATATTACCTTCCCCCTTAATTACTTTAGTACACTTTAAACCTATATTTAAAATTTACTATACTTTAAACCATATTGAGATAGAGACGTAGATAGAAAGTATATACCTTAGAACAACACAGAGGTGCTAGCTTCTGTCGTTCTAAGGCAGGAGACGTAGGAGCCGAAGGTCAGGGGGAACCACCTCTTAATTATCCTACCCTCCAAGATACTATATACCTTCTAAAATTTAAACCCTTCTCTTAGTATTCTGAGATCTTTAGGACACCCTTAGTCATTCTCGAGAAACTGATAGAAAGAATCATCCTTCTCTTAGTTGTCTTAAACACCTTCAATACTTTTCTTTTCTCCTTTCTCTTAACTAAAGAAACTTCTAATAATGAATCTGCTATATCTTTATCATATTCCATATCAATAAGAGGTTCAGAATTTCCTGTACATTCATAAACTATTGTACCAGATGGATTAGGAATCTCTAAAATCCTCTTAGGAGATCCTCTCTTTAAACGAAATACAAAAGACCTTATTCTAGAATCTGTGGAAGAATAAATTATATCAAAAATCATAAAAATAAAACAAAACCCTATAAACGACCCTATAAGAAACTCTACTGACATACGTACCATATATATTCTATATTTATCTAAAGATTCTACAAATATTTTAGTTCCAAGTAGATCAGAATATGTATCTGGTTTAAAATTTGATGGATAAGATGCAAAAGAAGCAAAGAGCAACGCACAAAAAAATAATAATGAAATCTCCAACGATCCCATAACACTCTTTCTTATTCCACTACTAAAGGTTATCTTATTCTCAAATCTGACATCCATAGTTCTATAATCTATATAGATATCTGCATCAACAACTCTTTTTTCAAAATACTCCACACTATCATCTCCAGAAGACACTATCCACTAAATCTCAGGGCTCAAGATATCTACCCCGAGTCTGTTGGCAGAACCCATAAGGGCAGATACAAGCAGTGAGCTATCCCGCTTAGTGCTCGATCTTCACATATGGATCTCTAAAGATCGAGGTCTTCTTTTTCTTCTCTTCTTTAGGCTGTTCAGGGACTTCTTCTTTTCCTTTGTCTGACATAACTACCATCTACCTACCTAATAGGTTCCTAAGGATATAAATTTATCTAAAGGAAAATGATGAAGACTTACTTTCTTCCTTCCATCTTCCTTATATCTAATTCTGATAATCTATCTCTTAACTTATCAATATCTTTCTCCTTATTCTCCATCTCCTTAGTCGAAATCTTAATCTCCTTCTCTAGCTCCTTAATCTTCTTCTCTACTTCAGCCTTAGTCATTCTGTTTATTTCTCCACTCTTCAAGATTTCACCTCCTCATCTTACTGTCATAGAAGCAAAAAATGTTGATAGACCAACGAACAATATTATTACAAAAAATGCTAATACAACACCATATACTGGACTAAAACTCGCAAATGTTCCACTCATCTCTAACAATCCAGCACTAGCAGTTTCCTTAGACATAAAACCAAGATTTATTCCAAATGCTAGTGCTACATATACAAAATAGACAGCTATCATACTACAAGCTATTGATAGAGACCAATATTGTTTTATACTTATTTCTTTTGCCACTTCTCAAACCTTCTAGCTAGATATTCACACACTATCATTCCTAGAGCTCCATATATAGTGGTAGATGCACTCATAGGACTTATCGGCAGATGCATGATAGGCATGTAATCACCAACAGACATACTTATACCTAATATGAAGACTCCAAACAATAAAGACTGTATTACACGAATTATTAAAACAATATTCATTTTATCCGAATCTCCGACTTTACTAGCCTCTTCTCCCATCATTTCACCTCCTCTTCTTTAATAACACTTCTTCAATCACTATCTTATAAATTAAGGAATAAGAGAGAGAATTTCAAGATATAATGAACCTTCACGAACGAGCAAAGCCATATGATATCCACCACTACCCATAACAGATAGTGAATTATAGCCAGATTGGTTATCCATACAGCCAATAATTTTATTATTACATTGGACAACAAGAAAATAACTTGTATCCAAATCAGGACGAATAAAAATACTACCCACACCCTGTACAAGAGTAAAATAATAGTCGTAACCACCTGAGTCATAGTTATGACTATATATAACAGACCATGTTCCTGTCAACTTACTTGAAGAACCGGGAAGTCCTTGAACACCTTGTGGTCCTTGTAGTCCTTGTGGACCCTGCGGTCCTACTACAATTTGTCCTGTATAACCTTTTTCACCTTGTATACCCTGTATACCTTCAGGACCTCGTAGTAACTCACGAAACTGAGGTGTTGTAAATAAAAAATAAATTACACTAGTTGAAAGTATAAACGAAAACAGTACTGACAGTAATAACGTCACAACAGGTTTCATCTTAAGACTTCACCTTCTTAGATTCCACATCTTTAGACTTAACTCTTGAAAATATATAGAACATAACAAACTTAATGAATGCATCTATAAAAGAAGCTGAAAGATATGAGAACATAAATAGAAATTCTGCCGCAAGAACATATCCTAAAAACTGTATTACTGTCTGGGGTAATATTATAGATTTTAGCAGAACCGAACTATCTACATATATAATAATCAGTATAATAAGAACCTGAGAAAGTATTGAACCTATAAGCTGATACATAAATGTCTCATTAGAAAAATCTCTTCTTAGACGTTCTCTTATATCTTCCCTCAAATAGCACTACCCACCTAATAGGAGGTATCTCTAGTATTTAAATCCTTCTATTTCCGTTGTTCTACGAAAAACACTTCCTCTTCCTCAGCTTTATACTCCTTAGAGAAAGGTTCTACTCATACAGAAGTAGTGTCATAAGCTTTAGGGCTTCGAAGCTTCAAAGCTTCATATCTTATATCTTTATCTCTACAAACCTACAATCTCTATTTCTATATCTCTATAAACCTCTATATGTATATATATTGTATATATAATTATTAGAGTACGACCGTACATTCATATCCATTCACTCACTCACTCACTCACTCACTGGTATCTATCTATCTACGTATCTATCTACGTCAATGTGATATAAAGTGCACTAAAGACTTATAGAATATTAATAGAACATTATAGAAAGATAATTTTTAACTATAAAATGATAATGTATGTCATAAAAATGAACTAAAATGATGATTATGATAATGTAATGTATCAAAACTTCATGAGTAATAATAGTAAGTAAGTAAATAAGGTGCTTTCTATAGAAGATAGAGTGAGATTATGTCCCTAGTGTAATCAAACCGCAGATGAAAAAGCGGTGTGTCAGTGTTGAAGAAGTGAGAAGAAACAACATGGCGTCAGATTTGCTGTTG
>Ga0315279_10003025_pt1 | contig 24181 bp, 17 predicted proteins | sample YL17G06_20_MG_FD_203694 | JGI IMG/M metagenome (GOLD analysis project Ga0315279, IMG submission 203694) | Sediment microbial communities from Yellowstone Lake, YNP, Wyoming, USA - YL17G06_20 | ecosystem: Environmental > Aquatic > Freshwater > Lake > Sediment | place: USA: Wyoming | collected...
CCAGAACGACTCCGGGCAGCGACCACAGGCGACGCACTCGGCTGTCCTCTGTGTAGGCCGCTGAGACGAGGACGCTCGAGTCAAGAAACAGCCTATCCACGGCGTGCGGGGGGATCGTGGGGTATGGAGTCCGGGTCGAGGCCGAGCTCGCGGTACACCAGTTCGCGAAGCTCAGCGTAGTCGTGCTCGTCGACGGCGCAGTTGAGCAGGAATTCCGCGAGACGCTCTGGGGTGTACGTCTCCGGTTCGGGCAGCTCGGCTTTGACCGCGGGCTGCACCAACTCGATGCCCTCTTTGCACCAGAGGAAGTCTAGCGCCCTCCGCAATGGGCGTCAAAGGGCGCTGGCGTGTTCGGCAGACGAGCGCCAGGACGGCGCATCTCCCCTACCTCGCCCCGCACGCCTGGAGGCAGGCCTGCATGTGGCCGCGGGACTCGGCCGCGATGATGGCGCACTGCGCCAGCTCGTACTCCTTCGCGCCGATGATCTCCAGGTCGAGCGGGCCCGCGTAGCCGTTCTCCTGCAGGACCCGCACGTAGCCGACGAGGTCGATGTCGCCCCTGCCGTTCGCCTGCAGCTCCGGCACGCCGGGGCCCTGCTGCCGACCCTTGCAGTCACGGATGTGCACGTGCTTCACGCGCGCGATCACGGCCGCGATCGCCTCGACCGGGTTCTCGTTCGCCCGGTGGATGTGCGAGGGGTCCATGTCGATCCCGAACGCGGGCGAGCCGATCTCCTTCATCGCGCGAAGCGTCGTCGGGGTGTTGTAGATGCTCCCGCCCACGTGGGCCTTCACGCATAGCGTCACACCATAGTGCTGGGCGCGATCCGCCAGTTTGCCGAGCGAGTCGATCACCTGCGGCCAAGCCTCCTCGTCGTCCGACTTGCCACCGGGGCCGCAGTTCACGATAGGGATCCCGATGTCGACGGCGGCTTGGAATGCGGTCTCCATGCGCGCGCGGTCCTGCGAGGGTTGCTCCATCGCGAGGAGCTCGAGCCCGTAGCCGGCCGAGAGTCTCCGTATCTCCGGCGCGAGCTCCTGCCACCGGTCGAGCACCAGGTGCTCGCTCATGCCGTCGATCGCGGAGAGCTCGATGCCGTCGTAGCCTGCCATCGCCGTGTACTTGAAGGCGGTCTCCATGTCATGGCCGCCGAAGAGCACTGAGTTCGCTCCGAGCTTCATAGGTGGTCCTCCGAATGCCTAGTCCAGTATCGTCGCCGGATCGCCGTGGAGCGGCGGCAGCGGATACGGACGAACCAGCTCGCCACCGTTCTCGTAGGACTCGATCACCGCGAAGGTGTACTCCAGCGCGGCCAGTGCGTCGCGACCCGAGGCGCGCAGGTCCTCCTTGTGGACGCCGTTGGTGACGTCCTCGAGGAACGCGTGCAGGCGCCGTGGGAACGTCTGTCCGAAGTCGGCGATTCCGGTGTCGAGCACCTCGGCGCCGCCCGCCTGCCCCATGTCGAGCTTCTCGGGCCTTGGCGGCGCGGACGGCGCGGGCCAGTAGGTGAGCTTCTCGATGCAGTTCTCGATGCAGAACGTGCCGCGCGTTCCCGCCACCTCGATGCTCCACCAGCCACCCAGCCCGTAGGCCGCGTCGCCGCGCTGGCTGATGAGATAGCCCACGCAGTCGTTCTGGAACTTCACGCTGATACTCGCGGTCGTGAGCATCTCGTCGCAGACTCGCCGGCGGAAGCCGGGGCGGTTCAGGAATGCCTGGACGTGGGTGATGTCTCCACAGAAGTGGCGCATCACGCTGAACGGGTGGGTGAGGAATGCCTTGAGGTGCCAGTACGGCCAGCCCTTCACCTTGCGCGATCCGGGCGCCCGATAGCCGTCCGGCTCGCCGCCCTGGAAGCCCATCTTGTGCAGGCAGAAGACCAGCTCGCCGATGTCGCCGCTGTCCATATACTGCTTCGCGCGCTCGGCGGTCGGCGTGAAGTAGTGGTTCAGGTTGCAGCCGAGGTAGACGTCCATCTCCGTGGCGAGCGCGACCATCTCGCGGGCCTCTTCGACGTCGTTGGAGAGCGGCTTCTCGACGAGGACGTTCTTGCCGGCCTCCAAAGCCTCCATCGCCGGCTCGTAGTGCCAGCTTCCGTTCTCATACCCGCCTGTGGTGACATCGACCATGTCGAGGTCGGGCTCTCCATCGAGCATGTCCGTCAGGCTGTAGTAGGCCTTCACCCCGTACTTCGCGGCGGCCGTGTCCGCGCGGTCCTTGACGACGTCGCACACCGCTACGACGTCCGCCAGCGGGTCGTTCGTGTGGCACTCGGCGTGTTGGTTGCCGATGCCCCTCATGCCGACGATGCCGATCTTCAGAGGCATTTCGAGACTCTCCTAACCTTGCTCAGCCGCGGACGCGGCCGGTTTCCCTAGCGAGGGGTGTTATTCCGCCGGGGTGGCGGGCGTGCCCTTCTGCCGGTGCGGGGTACCGTCCGGAAGGTGCCGGCGTACCTCGGCCCGAATGCCCGGGTGATTCCGCCCCTGGGGAGGACATAGGTTGTGGCGGCTGCCTGTTGAGATGGCGTCTCCTTGCCGACTGCTGGCCCTTGTGGGGGGCCTGGCAAGCGCGTGTCTACTATTGTCTGCCTGTGCCCGCACTGCTTCCGCAGCGCGCCGCGACACCTTACCGCCTGCGGCGCCGGTAGAGACGCATCCCGGTCGCGAGACTGTGGACGTTCCCGGCACGGACGAGTCTCAGGGCAAGGGCGTCGCGGACGGCTGCTTCCTGATGGGGCGCCCTGCCGGGCAAGGCTTCACAGACGAGCAGCCTCAGCATTCCGTGCGGGTGAGCTGCTTTCGGCTCGGCAAGACCGAGGTCTCCAACGAGGACTTCGCCGCATTCCTGAACCAGGCCGGGGAGGACGCGGCCGATCACCGGTGGATCGATGACGATGCAGCCGTGGGACTCGAGAAGAAGGCCGACGGAACCTGGCGTGCCGTACCGGGGCGCGACCGGTGGCCGGTGTCGGGCGTCTCGTGGTACGGAGCCGGTGCGTACTGCGAGTACGTGGGCGGCCGACTCCCGACTGAGGCGGAATGGGAGTGGGCGGCTGCCGGGCCCGACTTGCGTGTCTACCCTTGGGGAGACGACTGGGACCCGTCTCTGTGCTGTTGGCAGGGCAACCAGGGGGCGCCCTATGTCGACGTGGACAGCCACGCGGAGGGCGCCAGTTGGTGCGGAGCGCTTGGCATGGCCGGGAACGTATGGGAATGGTGTGCCGACTGGTACGGGACCTACACGACCGGACAACAGGATGATCCCCAAGGGCCGAAGGAGGGGGAGCAACGGGTTGTGAGGGGTGGGTTCTACGGCAATGCACCTGACCTGGTCCGCGGGAGCTGCCGGCTGCGACAGCCACCCGAGACTTGCCGTGACGGCATAGGCTTCAGGCCGGCGTTCGATGCCTCGGACCGGGCTGACTCGCACGATAGGGAGGACGGGTAGAGTTGCCCAACGCACCAAGGTCATCAGCAGTAGTGGGCCTCGTTGCCATCGCCCTGACCGCGTTGGCCGTGCACGTGCCGCCCGCGCGAGCCCAGGCGACGGGCGCGCCGCTTGTGCGCGCGACCGCGCACTACGTCTCGCCCAAGCCAGGCAGCGATCTCAGGCCACCGGCCTACGCCGAGAACAGGAACGCCTATGCCCTGAGGCGTGCCCCCGGGGCACAGCGGGCTCCGGCCTACGCGCCGGTCGCGGGTACGAGGAAGTACCCGACTATCCTGGTCGAGTACTCCGACCAAGCTCACCAGGTCGATCAAGACGACTTCCGCAAGCTGATGTACAGCACCGGCGAAGTGGTCACCGGCAGCGTGCGGGAGTACTACGCCTCGCAGTCGTACGGGCTTTTCACGTTCGACGGCGAGGTCGTCGGGGCGCAGTGGTACACCAGCACGATGACCCGCGCAGAGGCCGCGGCCGATGTCTGGGCCCTCATCGCGGACGCGGTCGCGCTGGCCGACCCGGACGTCGACTTTTCGGACTTCGACAATGACGGAGACGGCGAAGTCGATGTGCTCTTCGTCGCGCATAGCGGGCCCGGACAGGAGACGACAGGCGACCCGGATGACATCTGGTCGCACATGAGCGCGGTCTGGCCTCCTATCAACACAACCGACGGCGTCACGGTCAGTCGGTACACCATCGAGCCGGAGTACGACTACGTGGTCGGGGACGCGTCCATCGGGGTGTTCGCCCACGAGGGCGGCCACGGTATCTTCGGCTTCCCTGACTTCTATGACTACGGCTACGACTCGGCCGGCACCGGCTCGTTCGACCTGATGGCCGGCGGGAGCTGGAATGGCGGCGGGGCGCGGCCGGCCCCGATGACGGCCTGGGAGAAGGTCTACGCGGGCTGGGCGACGCCCACCCTAGCGCCGGGCACTGACGACGCCTATACGCTGCGAGCGGCCAGCTCATTCCCCGACATCGTCCGAATGCAGGCCGCGCCGGGGGCCTCGAACCAGTACATCCTCATCGAGAACAGACAGGGCGTCACCACCTACGACCAGGCCATGCCCGGCACAGGGCTTTTCATATGGCATGTCGATGACGACGTCTACGGCAACGACAGTCAGTGGTACCCCGGCCTCAGCGAGGCCAATCACTGTCAGGTGGCGCTCGAGCAAGCCGACGGCAACTGGGACCTGGAGCACAACGACAACGACGGCGACGTCAACGACCCATTCGAGGCCTCCGGCACGTTCACCGCCTACACCACGCCCGATAGCAGAGGCTACCAACAGGCGGCCGCCCTGCAGGCTGTCACGGCTATCAACAACGGCCCCGGCGGCGGGATGAACGTGAACGTCACCAACATCACCAACCTGACCCCCTCAACACTGTCAGTCCTTCCGGACCCCTCCGTGCTAGGCGCCCAGGTCACCGCGACGGCCACGGTGCACAACGGCGGCTCGCGCGATGCGGGGCACTTCTCGGTCGCGTTCTGGAAGAACCGCGCGACCAACCCCACTGACGGCACCGGAGCCGACAACACGTGGGTGGTAGACCTTGTCCAGGCCGGCAGCGACTCGGCTGACTTGGCGTACGCGTTCACGCCGGGGGCAGCCGGCTCGTACACCGCGTACGCGATGGTCGATGCCTGGAATGTCGTCTGTGAGCCTACCGAGGGCGACAACATCGCCACAGACCCGTATGAGGTGCGCGCCACGGACGTCGCGGCGACGGTCTCGGTCGTGCCCGACTCCAGCACGCTCGGGACGCGGCTCACGGCCCAGGTGGTTGGCAGCAACACCGGAGTTGCCGATGTAGGCGCGTTCCAGATCGCCTTCTGGCAGGACCACACCGGCGCCCCCACCGATGCGACAGGGGCGGACAAGACCTGGAACATCGCCGGGCTGGCCGTCGGGGTCGACACGGGGACGCTGACGCACAGCTTCACACCGTCGCAGCGCGGCGCGTTCCGCGCCTGGGTCCTTGCGGACGCGAGCAACGTGCTGGATGAAGGCAATGAGGCCAACAACGCCGCGAGCGATCCCTACACGGTGATCGCGCCGGACCTGACGGTCACGGTGAACGTGACCCCCAATCCGGCCAACCTCGGGGCCACCCTGACCGCCGAGGTGAAGGCACAGAACGTGGGCGATGAGGACGCGGGCGCCTTCCAGCTCGCGTTCTGGGAAAACCAGACCACCCCCCCCACGAATGGGGCGCACGCGGACGTGTCTTGGAACGTGGCCGGCCTGGCAGCGGGGCAGGAGACGGCGGCGTTCACGCACGTGTTCACACCCACCGGGGTGGGAGCCCGCACGGCCTACGCGATGGCGGACACGGCCAACACGGTCGGCGAGTCCGACGAGACCAACAACGTGGCGGTCGACGCCTACAACGTCGAGACCCGATCGGTCAGCGGCACGATCCTCCAAGCCGGGGCGGGCCTCGCCGGGGTGACCGTGACGGTCGGCACTGAGTCGGCCACGACCGCTGTTGACGGCACGTACACGGTGAACGGCCTTTCGGCGGGCACGCACACGGTCACTCCCACGCTCGCCAACCACGGCTTCGTCCCGGCGACCCAGCAGGTCACCATCACGCCGTCGGGAGGCAATGTCACCGGGGTCGACTTCACGGCCTATCCGATGTTCACCAAGGCCTTCCCGACCCCCGGGCTGGCATTCGTCTCAATGCCGGGCAATCCGATCGACCAGACGGCCGCCGACGTGTTCGGCATACCGGGGTTGGTGGCCAAGGAATGGAACCTCGCGGCCGGGGTGTACGCGAACGTGCAGGGCGCGCTCGAGCGTGCCGTCGGCTACTGGGTGCGGATCCCGAACGGCGGCGCAACGGCCACTGTCACCGGCCCTGTGGTGAGTGGCGATACCCTCACGATAACGCTCGCGGAAGGGTGGAACGCGGTCGGTAATCCGTTCGCCGACAACGTCGACTGGTCGGCCACAAGGGTCTTGCTCTCGGGGACGGCGGTGTCCCTAGCCGACGCCGTGGACGCGGGCGCGATCGCCTCGTACGCCTGGGTGTACTCCCCTGACACGGGCTACGTGCTCGTCCACAACCGTGTGCCGACCGCGCTCAAGGAGATAGCTCCGTGGGATGGGTTCTTCATCCTGGCCTACCAGGCGTGCGGGCTGCAGCTCCACCGGGCGGCCGCGGCATCCGCGTCCTCGAGCGACGCTCCTGCTCAGGTCGAGGCTATGCAGGGCCCCGGGTTCGTCTTCAGAGTCCAAGCCCGAAGCGCCAGCGGGGCCGATACGTTCAACGTTGTGGGCGTCGCGTCGCCGTCCGATCCCCTGGTGACGGCTACCCAGATCCTGGAGCCCCCAAGAGCCGGGACCGGAGTGAGCCTTAGCCTGATGCGGGAGGGCTCGACGCAGCCGTACGCGGTTGACATCAGGTCCGATGGCAGCGACAGCTGGGAGTGGGACGTGGTTGTGTCGAGTGACGTTCGCGGGGAGCAAGTGTTCGTGGAATGCCCCGATCTGCGGTCCCTGCCTAGGCAGTACAGCGCCTTCATCACGGACCAGCACACCGGGCGGGCGGTCTACCTGCGCACCAGCACCGGAACAGTTTTCGTGAGCGACCGTGACGGCGCGCCACGCCACTTCGCGCTGACGGTGCAGCGCCGGAGCTTGGGTCTGCGCATCACTGCGCTAACCGCCGAGGGTGCCCAACGCGGCGGGGGCTCGGTGTCCTTCATCCTGAGCGCGCCGGCCCACATCACGATGACCGTTCTGAACGCCGCAGGCCGCGTGGTGGGCGAGCTCGCAACTGACGCGCAGGCCTCCTCGGGCCCGCAGACGCTGCAGTGGAATGGCCGGAGTCTCGTCGGCACGCAGGTGCCCTCGGGTCTCTACACGATCCGGCTCGCAGCGGAGTCGGAGACCGGAGAGCGGACGACGGCGACTACCCACCTGGAACTGGGGAGGTGACGGTGAGATGAAGGGAACGCCGAGGCTTGCGACCATCTTCGCGCTGTGCGCCGCCGCGGCGGCGATCGGAGGCTGTGCCTCCACGCCTGCCGGCGGCAACGGAGGCAACAATCCGCCACCGGTCACGGACGCCACGCCTGTGATGCAGAGCTTCGCCGTCGCGCCGACGGTCCTCACGATGGACGGCGGGGAGGTGCTATTCCGCGCCATTGCGACCGACGACGTCGCGGTGGCGGGCGTGGTGTTCACAGTGACGCTTCCCGACGGGACCACAGAGGACCTAGATGCCACGTCCCAGGGCGACAACTTCTACACGTATATGTACCCGGCCGAGTACAACCCCGGTACGACGGAGATGAGCTACTCCGTCGTGGCGCGCGTCATGGACGGCGCCGATCAGTCGGACACGTCATCCCCGGTGGCGTTCGTCGTGGAGCCCGCGACGCCGCCACCCGACCCGCCCAGCTAGGTAGTCACCCGCCCCGGCCCTCTCCCCCGTCCCGGGGGAGAGGGCCGGGGCGGGCCGCAGACGCAGGCGATGGGCTGAAGCTCATGCCTGTGAAGGGCCAAGGACCAGCCCGGGGCCGAACGCGAGGATCAGCACCCGGCCCGCCCATTCACAGCACCGCTCCGGCCATGAGGAACGATCACCTAGCGTTATTGATGACCCCGTTCCCTGTCAGCAGGTGCAGCATCGTGCCTTCCCCTCCCGATCACCCGCCGGCAGGCCGCGTGCCGTCCCCTCGCTTGCGCCTAACTTCCGCCAGGGCCCCGCGTATGCCAGCCAGGGCCATAGGGTCTTGTTCGACCAGCTCGCGCTTCTCAAGCGCCGCCATCGCACCGTCACAGGCAGTGCACCCAAGCCCGGCTGCGGCTTGCTGCCGCGTCTTGGGGTCTGCGCTGTCTAGGGCGCGCGCGAGCACATCGAGGGCCGGCTCGCCGATCTTGCCGAGCGTGATGTAGATATCCCGCGATGTCGATCGGTCACAAGTGTCGAGCAACTGCGCGAGGGGCGCGACAGAGGGCCGTCCGATGGCCACCAGCGCCTTCCTGGCCTCGTCCGCGCTGTTGCGAGGCTCCTCGCCAAAGCTGATCTCTACGAGCTTGGGCACCGCCGGTGCCGCGGCCCCTCCGAGCTGACCTAGAGCCTCGATTGCCACCTCGCGCGAATGGGTGCGGCCATCGGCCTGAGGCTCGATGAGCGGCAGGAGGGCGGGCACAAGGTCGACGGCGGGTGCGCCGGTGCGTACGGCAGCCTCTATTAGTTCGTTCCGATAGAGATCGTCGGTCGCACCCGGAATCGCCCTAGCGAGAATGGGCCCCGCCTCCGCTGCCACAGGCCCGAGTCGGCCAAGCACTTCCACCGCGTCTTTCCGAAGCCAATGGTCGGCCCACCTAGTCATGTTGACGAGCGCGGGCACTGCCGGCGCCGCCCAGTCGCCGCGTTTCCCTAGATCGGGCAGGTAGTAGCTGCCGTCCCGGAAGCGCTCCGCGTTCAGGTCGCGAAGGATCCTGCCGATGTCAAGGCGGTAGTACGAGTAATCGCCCTGCTGCACGACCGGCGAGCCTGGCGGGACGCCGTCGTCGGCAGGGTCGCCGTGCGGGGTCTCGCCTACGGCGTACGCGACGCCGTCGACGCGGGTCACGTAGATGCGGCTGTCCCGGCCGAGCACCATGTGAGCGGCCTCGAGGTAGTTATCCCTCGGGCCGGTGACCTGGAGTGTCCAGTCCGGCTTGCCTTCCGGGTCGTGTCTCCGGATCGTGCAGTCCCTGCACACGGCATAGAGAGCGCCGTCGGAGTCGAGCGTCATCGCTGCCGCCGCGACGCTGCGCTCCGGCCCCTCCGGCTGCGGCGGTGTCACCTCGGTGCCGTCGGCGTCGAAGGCGCGTATGCCGCCGTAGCCGTCGAGCGACCACATCACGCCTCGCGCGGACACCAGAGGACGCGCCAGGCTGTTGGGAATCCGGCGCTCCCAGACGGTCGTCCCGTCGGGTCTTCGACGGACTAGGACTGTTGAGAAGCAGGCATCGGGGGCGTCGTGTGACCTGGCCTGGCTCCACACAGCGTCGCCGTCTGGCAGCCTCATCAGTGGCTCGGAAGGAGTCTGGTCTCCCTCCCATGTCTGACACCTCGCTGGCAGCACCCACCGCCCGCCCGCGTACACCCGCAGCGCGCCATTGTCGCCGATGCTGACCGGCCCCACCTCGAAACCACCGTACTCACCCGGATCGCCGAACCGGTGGCTCCACTTCTCCGTACCGTCAGGGTTCATCGCGTACAGGCAGCCGTCGTCGGATCCGAAGTAGATGACACCGTCGGCGGCGACGACGGGCGGCCCTGACACGCGGCCGACGGTGAAGTAGCGCCACCTCATGTTGCCGTCCGGGTCGAGCGCGACGAGGTACCCGTCTGTGGTGCCCACGTAGATGCTGCCGTCGCTGGCGACCGCGGGCGCGCCCACTACTTCATTGCCGACGTCGGCTGTCCACTTAGCTGACCCGTCCGGGGCGAATGCCAGTAGCTGCCCGTCTAGCGTGCCGGCGTAGAGGGTTCCGTCCGGCAGTGCGCGCGGCATGCCCGCAAACCCGTACCGGTACGTGTAGCGCCACTCGACGTGGGGGCTTTTCGGTCCGATGGGCAGAACCGACGCCCCCGCAGCCCCGGTGACGAGCGACTCCGTCGCGCTTCCCTGACTGACGACCGCCAGATCGCGTGGCGGTCGGCCCTTGCGACAGCCGATCGCGCTCCACCCGAGCGCCAACGCCGTGGCCAGTGTGAACGTGAGTGCGTACCGTTCCGTGGCCCTGCGACTGCGCACGCGCATGGCTTCGCCCCCTGCAGCGGGCCCCAGGCAGGAGATCATCGCACCCCGGTTGTGGAATGAAGCTAGGCCCCAGCGCTCAGTGCCGCGGGTCGCCCGGGGATCGAAGACTCAGTATAGCACCCCCGGACGAGGCCGAAGAGCCGGGCCTCAGTCGATTAGCATCCCATCCCACGCCACCTCGATGCCGTATGGCCCAAGCATCGCCTCCAGATCGGCGTGCAGCGCGTGGCCGTTGTGGCTGATGTGCGTCGCGATCGGCCTCGACCCGGGCCCGAGGCAGCCCAGCTCCCGCAGGCGCCCCACGAACCTGACCAACGCCGGCGCGCCGAGGTGATGACGCTCACTGTCATACCGTCCATATGTGCAGTCCACGAGGGCGACATCGAGGTGACGGCCGGCAACGAAGTCCCAGGTCTCATCGTCCCACCAACCGGTGTCATGTCCGATAAGCACGGATCGTCCGCGCTCCTCGATGATGAAGTTGAGCGCCTCCTCGCCGGGCGCGTGCGAGGCCAGGAGCGTCGTGACCCGGATGTCGTCACCCACCGCGAACGTCTCGAACGGCGCTATCGTTCGGAATTCGGTGCTCCGCTTCGCCCCGTCGCCCAGCATCGCCAGCCCGGACGCCACGACGCGGTCGTTCCCGTAGATCGCAAGCGGCGGCCCCGCTGGAACGATGCAGAAGCCGGGGTCGCGGTAGCCAAGTTCCTGCGGGTACCAGTGGTCCTCGTGGCTGTGCGTGACGAGCAGGTGCCGCAGGCGGGAGAAGCCGCGTCCGGCGGCTCGCGCGTGCAGGTACGAGTCGGGTCCGAAGTCGATCCTAGCGTCGCCGCCGAGGTCGTATGCCGACCTTGAACGCAGGTCCTTCCCACCCCGCCGCCAGGCCTCGGCGCACGTGTCGCACCCGCAGTGGACGCCCGGGAACCCCTCCGCGGCTGCGGTGCCGCGGACTCTGAGCGGTCTCGGCCGTGTGTCATGACTCATTTGCTGTGTCACCTCTGAGGGATGGTTTGGCATGGGGCCCAAGGCCTCCTTCGGGGCCGAACGCCACCGGCCGGGGCTCTGCGGCAATGGTCGCCCGCCGGAAGCCGGCGTCACGGGGCAGGGCCGCCGACAGGAGACAGCGCCGGCCGAGCGAAGTTGACGCTGGCCCGGGCTGGATGGCGAACCGGGGGATGGGTATCGCTCGAGGGAGAGAGTCGCAATGAGGGTTGTTGTTACCGGAGGCGCCGGCGACATCGGCCACTGCGTCGTCAAGCAGCTCGCGCAGGAGCACGAGGTCATCAGCTTCGACCAGCGGGTCAGCACCGAGCTCCACTGCGAGCAAGTAGTGGGCGACATACTCGACCTAGACGCTCTGCGCGCCGTGATGAAAGGCACCCACTGTGTGATCCACCTCGCGGCTATCCGCCACCCGATGGCGGACCCGGCCGACCGCGTCTTCCATGTGAACGTGATGGGCACGCATCGCGTGGCCGATGCGGCCGTCGACGCGGGGGTGCGCCGGATCGTGTTCGCGAGCTCAGACTCGACGTTCGGCTTTGTCTTCGGCAACTACGGTTGCCCGCTGCCGCTGGTGGAGTACGTGCCGCTCGACACCAAGCATCCCACGCACCCACGCGATCCGTACGGGCTCTCGAAGCTTGTCGGCGAGGAGCTGCTCCACTCGATGCACAGGCGCCACGGCGTGGCCGTCACTTGCCTGCGGTACCCGTGGGTATGGCACCCGGGTAGCTACCCCGAGCGTGCCGAGATCGAGCGCAATCCGGCAAACCACGTCGGCCTGCTCTGGGCGTATATCGACGCGCGGGACGTGGCCCAGGCCTTTCATCACGCCGCGGAGCGCGTGGAAGCCGGTTTCCACGTCATCCTTCTCTCGGCACCCGACACGATGGTGTCGATGCCTACTCTTGAGCTGGTGGCCTCCTATCTCTCGGCCAATGTGACGGTCCGGGATCTCTCCCGTTTGGTACGAGAGCCCAACAGAACCCTCGTGGACAACGCGCCGTGCGAGACGTTGCTCGGCCTGCGTCCCGCACGGAGCTGGCGCGACGAGGTCAGGTAGCCGTCGGACCGGAGGCGTGCCGTGGTGCCGGGATACCTGGCGGGGATGATGGTCCTGATCGCGACTCCGTTCGTGAGGGGGCCGGCGGACGCGCCGCGCGCGGTGCCGCTCGGGGGCGCGCAGAACGCGCGGGTGAGGGTCGACCCGACTGACGCGTTCGGCAGCCTGCCGATCACCGTCGAGCTCTGGATCAAGCTCGAACGCAGCGACTCGTACAACATCCTCGTCGCCCGCGGTCCCAAGGCGCCCGGCCATTGGGAGCTCTACACGCTCCCGGGCAGTGGCATGATCTCTGTCTATCACCCCGACCTATCGCCCACCGACGTGCAGTCGCAGCGCTCGGTGACCGACGGCCGCTGGCACTTCATTGGCTGGCGGTGCGACGGGAAGCGCTCGGAGCTGTTCGTCGACGGCGAGCAGGTGGTAAGCACCCCGGTCAGCGGGAACCTGAGATCAGCGACCGCGCCGATTGAGGTGGGGCGCCTGATCGAGGGCACGCTCCAATGCAGGGGCGAGTTCCGAGCGATGAGGATCTCCGGCATCGCTCGCGACCTGGCGGGCATGGCGGAGCCGTTCGCGGTCGACCCGGATACGCTCTGCCTATGGACGACCGCGGACCTTGCCGAGGGGGTGATCGAGGGCCAAGGATCGGCGCCTCTCCGCGCGAGAGTCGAGCCGCCGCTCTTGTCCGCCCCGTCCGCGATGCTGCCGGACGACCGGGACGCCACTGAGCGCGACGAGCAACTGGCTCTGCCGTTGTCCGGCGACCCGCTGCTCGACTATGAGCTCGCGCTTCCCGTCGTGGGGGCCGGGGCCGAGCCGGTCGAGAACGCCCCTCCACAGCCAACCCCGACGGTGCTGTCTCTCAACGGCCGTTGGTTCATGCAGAGCGCCGACCCGGGCGCCGGTATCGACAACGGCTACTGGGCCGCCGGTGTGGACCGCTCGCGCTGGATCCCGGCGGACGTGCCGTGCACGGTGCAGTCGGCGCTCCTCGACGCCGGGCTGATGCCCCATCCGTTCTGGGCGGACAACTGGTTCCGAGAGGTCGGCGGCCCCGCGCCGGGCTGGCCGATGAAGCGCCGCGGGCCAGAGAAGCTTGAGTGGTGGCTCGCGCGGGGGTTCGACCTGCCCGCCGACTGGCCCCAGGGGCCGGTGCGCCTGGCGTTCGACGGGGTGGACTACTCCGCGCGCTTCTTCCTCAACGGTCAGCCGCTTGGCGCGCACGAGGGGATGTTCGGCGGGCCGGAGTTCGATGTGTCGGCGCTTGTTAGGCGCGGCGAGCGCAACACGCTCGTCGTGGCGATCGACCCACCGCCGCCGGGTCCCCCGGCCGACCCGGACTGGCGAGGGCGGCCGGTGCCGTCGGTGGGGTACGGCTGGCACTACGGGCACCTCATCTCGATGGGCGTCTGGCGAGGCGTGGGCCTCGAGAGCGTGCCAGCGGCCGAGGTGCGCAATCCCTACGTCATCACGCGCTCGCTCGACGGCGACGTGGAGATCGACGTCACGATCGTGTCCGGCCTCGCCGAATCTGTGACGCGTGGTGTGTTCCTGTCGATCGCCCTGGAGGGCTCCGACAGACCCGCCGGCACCTGGCGTGTGCCCGTCGACGTGCGCCCCGGCCTCAACCGTGTGCGCACGCGCGTCCGCGTTCCGGATGCGCAGGTGTGGTGGCCGCTCGGCTACGGGGAGCAGCCGCTTTACCGCCTGCGAGCATGGGTCGAGGGCGGCGGCGCGGCCGAGACGACCTTCGGCGTACGCACTCTCGAGATGCGGCGCGCGCCCAACGCCCGGCCCGGTGACTACGCGTGGCAGTTCGTGGTCAACGGTCGCGAGGTGTTCCTCAAGGGCGCGAACTGGTGCTACCCCGACCCGCTACTGCGGCAGGAGCCCGAGCGCTACCGGCACTTCATCGAGCTCGCGCGCAGGGCCGGCGTGCAGCTCTTCCGTGTCTGGGGCGGCGGGCCCGTCGAGGGCGACCCGTTCTATGACCTCTGCGACCGGACGGGGATCCTCGTCTGGCAGGAGTTCCCGTACTGCTTCGACGCGCCCGACACCCCCGGCACCGACCCTCACGTGCTTGATGACCAAGCCGCGCGCGTCGTCCGGCGTCTGCGGAACCACCCTTCGCTCGTGCTCTGGGGCGGCGGAAACGAGATCCAGCAGCGCGGGATGGGCGACGCGCTGAAGCTCCTCGGTAAGCGCGTCCGCCAGCTCGACTCGACGCGCGCGTACCACATCACCAGCCCCTGGGGCGGGGATGTGCACAACTGGAACGTGTTCCACGGCGGGGCGCCCATCGAGAACTACCGCGATACGCCGGGGCCCTTCCTATCGGAGTTCGGCCTGCCGAGTAGCCCCGCGCGCGACAGCCTCTTGCTCTACGTCCCCGAGAACGCGCTTGGGCACTGGCCGCCACAGGCGGACGACTGGGCCGTGATCAGCCACTCGCAGCAGTTCTCGCTCGGAGACTGGGGCAAGATGCTCACCTATGCGGGCGACTACGGGCCTGTGGGAAGCTGGGACGACTTCATCACCAACTCGCAGATGGCCCAGGCGGACGCGCTGAGGTACGGGGCGGAGCTGATGCGCGCCAGGGCGCATCGCGGCGGGTGCGGGTTCACCTTCTACAAGCTGACGGACGTGTTCCCCGGGCAATCGTGGTCGGTGGTCGACTACTACGGCGTGCCTAAGCTCGCGTACTACGCCGCCGCGCGCGTGTGCCGGCCGGTGCACGCGTTCGCGACATTCGAGCGCTTCCAGTGGGCGCCCGGCGAGGAGTTCACCGCACAGGTGCACGTCGCGAACGACTCGCCCGCCAATGTCACGGGCGCGCGGCTAGCGGCGACCGTCTACGGCGCGGACGGCAAGGTGCTCTCCAGTAGCGAGGGAGGCCTGACCGCCGCGGCCGACGGGCTCGCGGGCCTGCCGGAGGTCGCGCTCGCCGCGCCGGAGGGGCCGTTCCTGCTGTGCGTGACGCTGACGGGCGCGGATGGCTCGCAGCTCGATGAGTCGTGGTACTGGTTCAGCTTCGCGGAGATCACGGACGCGGTTCGCGCGGCGCGCGCGCTGCCGCACTGGGGGTACCCGGAGGACAAGATGCCGGAGGTGTTCCAGGCCTACGCGGAGCTGCCTCGGTCGCGCCTTCGCGAGGCGCTCGCGCCGACAACGGTCGAGGCCGACTCCTGGCGCGAGGAGTCGCCCGGGCGGTGGACCACGACCGTCCGCAACACCGGCCCGTCCCCGGCCTTCATGGTGACCGTCACCGGCGTCCCTCCGGAGCCCGGCTGGTACCTCTCCGACAACGCCTTCTGCCTCCGCCCGGGCGCGGAGGCGAAGCTCACTCTCGACGGGCCACAGGGTGAGGCGGTACCGGAGCTGCAAGTGACGTGGTGGAATGGGGGGTGAGGGGTGGTATGCTTGGGGGACAGGGGTGCCTCACCCCCGACCCTCCTCAGAGGGGCGCGAACTCCCTCTCCCCCCGGGAGAGGGCCGGGTGAGGGGCGCCACAGAGCAGCAGAGGTGGTCTTCACCGTGGCAGCCCGCAAGCCGAAACCTGAAGCCGCGCCGCAGCCCGCGGGGCCTCCGCGCATTGACCTCACGATCAAGGTCGAGAACTACGGCCCTATCCGCTCGGGCAAGGTGACGCTGCACCCGCTGACTGTCCTGATCGGGCCAAACAACTCGGGTAAATCGTACATGGCCAGGCTGGTGGATGCGCTGTCTGCTGCGCTGGCCGATCTCACATCCTACCCCGATCCGCCGCATGGGGTCCGAGGGTCCACTCCGCCAGATGGGACTTCGGAACAGCAACCGGCACGACTCGGCCAACTGAAACTGGCATTGAGGGAGACGATTGAGGCCCTACCTGACGACTACGTTGGCCCTCTCGATGACGGGCTGATCGCGGCACATTGTGTAGCGGGGATGAACACCCTTTACTCGGAGGTGTTGCCGCAACACCTTGAGGCGTCGACCGGGATGCGACTCAGCGAACTGGTCTCAGGAGGAGTTGACGCGGCCGTTGTCGGCATTAGTGGGGAGGCGCATAGCGCCGAGGTCCGACTTGGCGCTGGTGGCGCCGAAGTTGATCTCGGCTCAGTCCGACCAGCCGACGTCGCACTGAACCGACACGAGCGTTCGGGGTTCGGAGTCGGACACGGTCCTCAGGGGCGCATGTCGCTGTACCTCGGCCAAGACTGGTATGGACTCGCGGACTGGCACCTCGCCAGCGTAGACCGTGGGTGGTTGCTTGGCGCGATGCCCCGCGCGCTACGGGTAGCGTGTCGCTATCTGCCCGCGGGCCGTTGTGGCCTGATGCAGGGCTACCGGCCGATAGTGTCGTCCGTGATTGCCGGCACCCAGTGGACCGGCGTGCGTCCGTCGCGCGCTCCACGGCTTCTTGGGGCAGTAGCGCGGTTTCTCTCAGTGCTGTTCGACCCGCCGGAGGTCGGGGGCGCCGTATCGGCCGCGGTGGCGAGGGCTGAGCACTCACTCACCGGCGGCACGATCGTAGTGCGTAGGACGGCGCCCCTACTCGCCCCTGACTTCCGCTTCCGGTTCGATGGGACCGAGATTCCCCTCGAGAGCGCCTCGTCGTCGGTGGGCGAGCTTGCGCCTCTGTTTGTCTATCTGCGTGAGGTCGCGCGGCCTGGCGATCTCCTGATCATCGAGGAGCCCGAAGCCCACCTCCACCCCGAGAACCAGCGCCTCATCGCGCGGCTGTTCGCGAAGCTCGTGAGCGAGGGGCTCAACATCATCATCACAACGCACAGCGACTTCCTGCTGGAGGAGCTGCACAACCTTGTCCTCGCCCACGGACTCGACGAGCGCGACAGAAAGCGGGCGCTGGGGGAGTACCATGACTGCACACTGCCACCCGAGGACGTGGGCGTGTTCCTCTTCTCCAAGCCCACCAACAAGAAGGGTGAGTTCGTCGGGTCGCGGGTCAGGCAGCTCAAGGTGACGGCGGAGGAGGGCATCCCCTCTGACGAGTTCACCCGCGTGTTCGAGGAGATGTACAACGACAGCGTACGGATACGGCGGTGGCTGCCGGGGGGCGAGGAGGAGTGAACCTGCGGGGGGACGCGCTCGTGGCTGAGCTCCGGCGAGCTCATCGGAAGGCGGTCGTCGACGACTGTCACGACAAGTGCTGCAAGCTCGACCTTCAGGGACTCCCACAGCGCGTCATCCTCAAGGGGGAGCGGCTTGAGGCGCTGCTCCCCGATCATCTGAGGGCCTCCCTCGACCGGGACAAGATGGCGGATCGCATCGCGTTGGTTCCTGACGGCGAGTGGGTCCACGTCGTGGTCGTGGAGCTGAAAAAGGGGCGCTTCGACGTCGCGCGCGCCATGCTCCAAGTGAGGAACGGCATGGCCGTAGCCGAGCAGATACTGAGGAAGGCGCGAGCCGACCTCGCATACGTGGAACCGTACGCGTTCATTGCGCATGGGCCAGGCGTGCATCGTGAAGACGCCGAGCGCGTAAGGTCCGAGCGCCTGCCGTTCGCGACCCGCAATGTGGAACTGCAGCCGAGGAACTGCGGTGAGAGGCTGCTGGCGATCTTGAGGCGTGAGGCGCCGTCCTACACGCCGCTTGGGTCAGGCAAGGCTACGTCGCGAGAGCAGTGAAGGCCGACCCAGGTACATCCCGGCCCGGACGGTACCGCCCGGGCCGGGATGAACTTCCCTCACCCCGACCCCGTTCGATACGTCCCCTGTGGGGCCTACTCACGGCAGGCTCTCCCGAGGGGAGAGGGAATCCTACAGCGCGTACATCCCCTCGTCGAAGGTCACGCGGCTCTGGGTGCTCATGGCTTGGTTCGCGAGGAGGGCGTCAGCGGCGCTCTTCATGCCGATCATGCCGTCGCAGCTCGGGATCGAGTTCGTGCGGCACGAGATGAGGAACTCCTCCATCTCAAGCTGATAGGTCATCTTCTTCAGGTCGCCCTCTGACGTGATGAGGGTGCTGATCGGCTGGTTCGCGAGCTTCGGGCCCTCGGTCACGGTCGCGTCGACGTGGATCGCCTCGTGGCCGTACACGTCGACCTTGTGCGCCATCGTCATCCAGATCTGCTGCTGGACACCCTCCTCCAGGAACAGCCAGCCGGCGCTCTTGAGGTTCGTCCCCTCGACGAGGTGGCTCATGACGAGCGTGCCCTGCGTGCCGCGGAAGATCTCGCAGCACTGGGTCCCGAAGATGTTGAAGGCGTTAGTCGTGCTCGACTGATAGTCGACCTTCACTCCGCCGGGGTACTCGTAGATGACATGGACGTTGTCAGGCACGTCGCGCTGGTCCTCGGCGGGGACGCGGCCGCTCCCGGGCTTCCAGTAGTCGATCCCTCCGACGCCGCAGACAGCGGTCGGGTTCCGGCCGAGCATCCACGAGATCGCGTCCAGTTGGTGGCTGCCGAGCTCGGTCATGAGGCCGCCGGAGTACTTGTTGTAGAGCCGCCAGTTGCCGAGCTCCTCGGGGCTCGGGTAGCCCCACTTCGAGTAGTCGCCCTGTGGCGCCTCGCGACGCCAGGGGCCGTTGCGGTTCCACTGCGCCGAAACGGAGGTGATGTCGCCGAGAATGCCCTTCTCTATGAAGGCGCGCTTCGCGTGGACGTACAGCGGATGGTAGCGGAGGTGGTGGCCGATCTGGAGGACCTTGTTGGCCTGCACCTGGGCGCGGAGCATGTCCTTGCACTCGTCGATCGTGTAGGCCATACACTTCTCGCAGAAGACATGCTTGCCGGCCTGGAACGCGGCTATGGTGATCCCAGCGTGCGTCGACAGCGGAGTCGCTACGATGACGGCGTCCACCGGGCACTTCTCGAGCAGCTCGGCCCACTCGGTGTACTTCTCCGTGTCGGGGCCGGCCCGGTCCGCCGTCTCGTCGCGACGGGCGTCGACGATGTCGCAGACGCCCACGATCTTGATGTCGGGCACCCTCAGCGCGTTCGCCAGCAGCACATTGCCCTGGCCGCCGCAGCCGATGAGACCGAGCTTAAGCGGCTCACCGCCGGCTCCCGCGGCCGGGGCCGTGTCCTGTGCCCTTGCGACGCCGGCTCCGAGACCCAGAGCGGCGGTCGCGACCGCCACGGACTTCAGGAACTCCCTGCGGCCCATGCCCTCAAGACTGTCCATCTAGTGGTGCCTCCCTCGTGTCTGCTTCCCGTCCCGGGACGAAGCATCCAGAGACAATGGGCATATGCCCATTGCCTAGGGCGGTCCCGCGACGGGCCGGATTGTACACCGAATCGCCTCGACAACGGGAGCGCCCTCTCCGCTCTCATCAATGACAACCGCGGACTCGCCATGTTGCACGCAGAACCGCCGGGCTTCGTCAGGACCCATCACGGCCAAGGCCGTCGAGAGCGCGTCCGTTCGGGTAGCCGAGTCGCCAAGGCAGCACGCGCTCATCCGGTGGCCCACCGGGCGGCCGCTGCGTGGGTCCAGCACGTGCCCGTAGCGCACTCCGTCCGCGACGAAGTGCTGCTCATGATCGCCCGAGGTACCGAAGGCCCGGTCGCGTAGTTCCACGACGCCCAGCCGCTCCGTGGCGGCGCCGCCCGGCCGCAGGCCGACCCGCCAGCCGTCGCTCCCATCGGGAGGCGCGCCGAGGGCGAAGATGCTGCTGCCTCCCGACTGCGCCAGCGCGCACGTCACGCCCGACCGTCGGAGCATCTCCACGAAGCCCTTGCCGATCGCGCCGAGGTCGATCTCCATCCCCGGTCGGTGGAGCCGGATCGTGCGGGCGGCGGGGTCGAGCTCCACGTGCCCCATCCCCACTCGCGCCATCGCTTCGTCTATCTCCGCGACCGACGGCACGCGGCCCTCGCGGCCGAAGAACCCCCACAGCTTCGCCAGCGGGCCGATCGTGACATCGAACGCTCCACCTGTGACGTCGCTGGTCTCCGCGGCCTTCCGCAGCAGTCCGAACAGATCGGGGGCGACGAGTACCGGCCTGGCGAAGGCGTGCTCGTTGATGAAGCAGATGTCGCTCGCCGGCACGTGAGCGCTGAGGCGGTCGACGAGGTGTTGCACAAGCTCCCACGCCTCGTCCATCAGCACGCGCAGCTCCGCGGCCGGCCTGTCGCCGTCGACGACAAGCTCGAAGTGGGAGCCCATCGCGGGTCTGCGCAAGCACAGCCGGAACCGGTCGAGGCCAACAGCGCTGTAGTCGCTGTTCATGGGCGGCAAGGATACTACGCTCTGCAAGCCCCACCCCCCTTCGCAACCAGGCGCTAACCCGCAACGCCGCCAACCGCGGCAAGCCCAACTCCACAGTCTGCGGTCATAGGGGTGGATTACGCCGGATCGCGGCGATGCACGCATGACCTGCTATCCGTTGACTCTCCGTGTCAGGGGGCCGGTGTCTGATGGCCAAGGGCGGAGCTCTCGTCGTCGATGACGCGAAGCCGGTCGCTATGGTGATCGAGGCCAACCTGAAGATCGCCGGCTACGAGGTCATCACCGCCTTCAGCGGCCGCGAAGCCATGGAGAAGCTGCGAGAACACAGGCCCGACTGCGTCATCCTCGATGTCATGATGCCCAAGATGAATGGCTGGGAAACCCTCGAGGCCATCCGCAACGGCGACTCCATCGCCTACACCCAGGTCATCATGCTGACGGCCCTCGGCGACGAATCGGACGTTTGGCGCGTGTGCGACCGGGGCCTGGACATGTACCTCACCCAGCCGTTCGAGCCCGACGAGCTACTCCCGTTCGCAGGGGGCGTCATGGAGATGGCGCATGGCCGGGAGCTGGTTGGTGATAGGGATAATGAGCACCTGTAGCCCGCTCCCGTGAGGCACGGCACCCTATGAACGCCTCCCCCGCCGCCGACCCCGTTCGCACGGCCCGGCTGTTGCTTACTCGCGGAGTGTTCCGCCCGGGGGGGAGGGGGTAGAGCCGTACCGTCCCAGGATCTCGTCAAGGCGGGCCGCGCGCTCGGCTCCGAGCGGCGGTGCGGGCCTTGCGGCGAGATCCCGGGCGCGCTCACGGGCGAGCTGGTACGTGTCCTTCGAGCGGGCCGCGACCCAGGCCGCGGGCGCCCCGCGAACCGACACGCGCGGCATCAGGTACTCCGTCGAGCGCAGCCACCGCAGCGTGTGGTCGCTCGTGAGGTAGCCGTCCCCGTTGGGGCCTTCGTCCACGATGAGCCGCGTCGCCATCGTGTCATCGGTCACGGCGATGCCCCCGGAGATTCGCAGTGACATCGCGGCCATTTCCTCATCCATCACGAGCTGCTCATGGCTGCATGTCAGGCCCGTGGCGAACATGCCGCAGTTCACGATCAGGTCGTTCCCGGCCGCCGCGGCGCAGAGCACGCTGAAGGCCTTCTCCCACGCGTTCTGCTCGTCGTGCGCGTGGTTGTCGGAGTTCGGCGCGGTGGTATGGGAGGGCACCCGGTAGTGGCGCGCCAGCTGCGCTCCCGCGATCCTGCAGATGGTCGTCTCCGTGGAGCCGACGCAGGCCGCGCCGCTGCGCATGTCCGTCGTGGTCCACGAGTTCGCGTACATGACGGGCGCGCCCGGCCGAACAAGCTGAGCCATCACAAGTCCGGAGAGCCACTCGGCGTTGCTGACTATGAGGAGCCCGGCCAGAGTGTAGGGCGCGCTGATCCCCGCGTTAGGCTCTGGGAGGATCGCGACGGGAGTCCCGGCCTTCACGGTGTCTACGAGCGCGTCCAGCACACCCGGCTCCCACGACAGCGGGCTCGTGGGCGAGAGCTGGCTGATGCCGTAGGGCTCGCGCTGTATGTCGCCGGGATAGACCGAGGCGAGCATCCGCATGACTGCGCGGTTCACCTCAGGGCTATCGGTGGAGAAGAACACCGGCTTGCGGCTGTTCCGCGCCACGGCTCGCACCGCGTGAAGCAAGGTCCAGCGCGGGTCGGGGACGTCGTGAGGCATGACGGGTACGCCGATCATGTCGATGGCTTCGAGCTGCCCGCAGATGCGCGCGAAGACCTCGACGTCCGCGACCGTGCTCCGGCGCGTTTCGCCGGTGTCCGAGTCGACCCAGAACACGGCGTTGTGGCCGGCCGCGATGCGGGGACGCCCGCGGCCGAGCTCGTAGAGGAAGGCCCCCTCCCGATCGTATACCGGGAACGCGGCAGGCGCCGCGGCAAGCGCGTCGTCGACCGCGGAGCGGGGGATGCGGACGACCTGCTCGTCCCCGTCGGCGCGGAGGCCGTGCATCCCAAGGAAGCGAAGCATCTCGCTGTCTCGGATCCGCACCCCGGCCCGCTCCAGCACATCAAGCGATGCCTCGTGGATGTCCTCTACCTCACGGTCTGAGAGCACGCTGAGAGTGGCCAGCTTCACGGCGCGACCCCCTGCTGGCGCGCGTTCGTCCGTACCCGCACGCGTTCCGCGCCCCGCAGCACCCGGCCGCCGAGTAGCAGAGCGCACAGGCCGCAGGCGAGCGCCCCTATGCGTATCGCCGACGGCACGCTGAGATACTGCGCGAGGACGCCGGCCTGCAGGTTGCCGATCGGCGCCATCCCCATGAGGGTGAGGGTGTAGCAGCTCACGACGCGTCCCCTAATGCGGTCCGGCACCGAGAGCTGAATAAGCGTGTTCGTCGAAGCCAGGTGCGTCATCATTCCCCAGCCGACGGCAGGCAGAATGCACATGCTGAGCCAGAGCTGACGGGTGTAGCTGAACGCGAGGAGCGCCGCGCATAACACCGCGCTACCGGCGAGGAGCAGCTTGCCCTTCGAACCCTCCGGCGATACGGACGAGAGCGTCAGGGCGCCGACCAACGCTCCGAGGCCCACTGACGACACGAGGTAGCCCAGTTCCTTGGCGCCGCCGTTCAGATAGTCATTCACGAAGATCGGCATGAGCACGGCATACGACATGGCAAAGATGCTGACTGTGGTGGTCAGCGCGAGCAGTGCCGTCACCAGTCGGTTGGCGCGGATGTAGCGTAGCCCCTCTCCCAGGCCCTTGAGCGCCGACGTCGGCCGGGCGGCAGGCTTGGGCTCAATGCGCATCAGCATCAGTCCGACGATCACCGCGATGTAGCTGGCCCCGTTGATGTAGAAGGCGCCCGCGAGGCCGACGGCGGCGATGAGCACACCCGCGACCGCGGGACCGGTGATGCGGGCGCCGTTGAACATGGCGGAGTTGAGGGCGATCGCGTTCATGAGGTCGCGCTTGCCCACCATCTCCACAACGAACGCCTGGCGCGCGGGCGCGTCGAACGCGTTTACGGTGCCTGTGAGGAAACCTATCACCATGACGATGCCGATGGTGACCGTATTCGTGTGGGTCAGGATGCCCAGTGCCAGCGCCAGCAGCATGGCCGAGGACTGCGTCAGGACGAGCAGGTTCCGCTTGCTCACACGGTCGGCGACCAGGCCGGCCGGAAGTGAGAACAGCAGCACAGGCACAGAGCCTATCGCGGACGTGATGCCCATCAAGAGCGCGCGGTTCGACGGGTCCGTGATCAGGAGCACGAGCCAGCCCTGCGCCACATTCTGTATCCACGTTCCCGTCACGGAAATGAGCTGCCCGGAGAAGAACAGTCGGTAGTTGCGGTGCTTGAGGGCGGTGAGCTGCCTGGGCAGACGCGGGCCGGGCTGCTCCGGGAGTGCATGCTCGTGCGGGGCCGCTGGCTCTGGTTCGGGCGACGCCGACGGGGTCTCGGGGCCCTGGAGCGTCTCACAATGGGGCATAGGCTGAAGATACGCTCGGGCCCTTGGAGCGTCAAGCGGGAGCGCCTCCGGCCAGCGGCACGGGCGTCCCGCGTGGCGGCTGGAGGTGTAACAACCGGTGGCCGGGAACGTCTCATCACCAGTGGTGGCCCGGGTTGGGCCGGGCCAAACGCGCTTCGCGTCGCACGCTGCAATGGGTGACTTCGCTTTGCCGAAGGGATGTGATGGT
>Ga0315279_10003026_pt1 | contig 24176 bp, 15 predicted proteins | sample YL17G06_20_MG_FD_203694 | JGI IMG/M metagenome (GOLD analysis project Ga0315279, IMG submission 203694) | Sediment microbial communities from Yellowstone Lake, YNP, Wyoming, USA - YL17G06_20 | ecosystem: Environmental > Aquatic > Freshwater > Lake > Sediment | place: USA: Wyoming | collected...
TATCCGCCGCACCGTCTTCCACCTTCCCGAAGGACTTGGCGTAGCGGTCCAGTTCCTCGCCCAGGACGCTGTAGGCCGGCCGCACGATGTGTTCGTACCGACTGCGGAACTTGCCCACTGCAAAGACGCCGAACTGGTCCGACCCGGATGAGAAATCCAGCCCGGTCAAAAGCCCTGGTGTGCCCATGCGCGTCAAGAGCGACACGAAAGGATCGGGCCGACGAGGAGGAGGCCCGTGGGTGAGAGCCGCACGGTCTCGCACCTGTCGCAGCAGGCCTACAAACTGGGTCATTCCCAACAGCGCCTGGCCATGCCCGCTGGTGAAGAGCAGATACACGGGACGGCGCGGCGGATACCGCGCAAAGAACCGTCCCAACTCCAGCAGCGCGGCCGCGCCGCAAGCCTGCTCCGCGCCCGGCGCGAGGTCAGGCACGACACTGATGCTATCGTAATACGCATGAAAGAGCACCGGCGCGGTCTCGGCGCTGCCCTTGGCACCCGGGGCTTGCTCGCCCTTGGCTATCTGCGCGAGAATGTTAACCGCAGTGACACGCTGCCAGCTCATCGCGCACGAAATGGTTGCGGTTACAGGCCCTTCTCCGGACAACATGCGGTCCAACGCGGGCAGGTCTTTTTCGTCAGCGTAGTAACGCGGTATGTTCGCGGCGACGCTCATGAACTTATTGCGCGCCGTATACCCCGTGGCCTGATCGTTCGCGCGGAAGATCACCGCCTTCCCGCCGAACTCCGGCACGCTCAACCACTCCAGGTTCGTAGCCCAATCCATTACTACCAGCGAACCGGCGAGCGGCTTGCCGGCAAGCTGCGCATCCGTTCCGGCGCCAACATTGACTAGCAGTCCTGACAGCCCTTCAGGCGGCGTCTGGCCGGTGCAGGCCAGGTTGGGCCAGAGCGGATGCAGAGGAATGCTGACACGCCCCTGCGCGGTGTCTGCCGTCAGCGACGTGTCTCCAGCCACAGGCGCGGGCACTTCGAATTGCTGGGTCGCGACGGCGAGCGCACCCATGGCCTGGAGTTCGGCCTGGATGTATCCCGCGGCGCGCCCCGCGCCCTGCGTGCCGGTCATGCGTGAGGCCGGCTCGCTCAAACGCTGCAGGTCGCCCGCCAAACGTTTGAAGTCCAGGTCCTGCCGGCTCTCGCCGCCAGACTGGGACGTCCTGACGGCGACAGGGCGTGGCTGGCCGACCCATGCGGCCACCCAGACCGTCACGGCAATGCCAGCAATGGCAAACGCAATCCAACGCAACTCACTTACCCTCGTTCACCGCAGAGGAGGAAATTTTCGATTTTCGATTTTCGATTTTTGATTTGAACACACTGCGTGGTGCAATCACAAATCGCAAATCTGGAATCCCGTCTCTGCACTGCTAACGCTCCAAATCTTCGCGAGACACGAAGAAAAACGCCATCCAAGACCTCAACCCCTCATTCCCTCTCTGCACGTCCACAGTTGCTTTTCAATCGAAAATCGAAAATCAAAAATCGAAAATGTCTAGGCCCAAAAGTGGTACACGGGGGTGCTGAAGGTTGCCCCGTAGATGCCCCACAAGCTGCCCACGGTAAACTCGCCCAACACCAACCCGACAAAGAATGGCATGGCCTTGCGATAGGCGGCCGCTCCACCGTAGCGGGTGATCAGCGCCTTCGCCACCCATCCCAGGAAGAGGCAGGCCCACAGCTTGCTCATGGACCATGAGGTGGACGTGGCGTAGCCCACTGGGTGCCAGGCCCACCAGGTGAAACTGCCGCGCATCCAGCCCAGGAACAGCGTAAACAGCAAGCCGATTCCGGTGGCCATGGTCGCGGCCACGCGCGGCCCTTCCGGGAACGAGACCCAGCCTTCCATCCGGGTCCAGGCTTCCTGAGCGAAGGCCTGCCCTGCCGGCCGCCCGCTGTAACCGTGCACATAAAGTGCATGCAGGATCGCCCAGTACGCCGAGACCAGCCCCACGATAAAGGCCACGCCGATGGCCAGCATCATCGAACGCGAGCTCAGGCGCTTGAGCTGCGCGAGCTTCAGACCTTCCATGCTGTGCGCCGAAAAGTGCGCGCGGTAGGCGCGGTTGAACCAGAAGAAGAGCGAGAATGTCGCGAGGTCGCCTTGGCGCATGTTCGCGGTGCCCACCGCGTTGTTGAGCAGCGTTTCAGGACCCATGGCATGCAGGTCATGCGCGGGCGGGCCCAGCTCAGCCCTCATGCGCGCGATGGCCAGCGCATACAGGAAGAAGATCAGAAGGAAGAGCAGCATGATGTGGAACGACCCGCCGGCTGCCATGCCGCTGCCTGTCAGCACCGCGCTGCTGATCACGAACAGTATCACCGCCGTGCGGTAGCGCATCGGCTCCCCGGATTCGTCCGCGCCGCCTGGCCGGCCCAGCAAAGTCCGTGACACGGCTGCGAAGTGCCGCCGCGCCAGCCACAGCGCCAGCAAGCCGAGCGCCAGGTATCCTCCCCCGGCCTGCTCGTTCGGGAACGGGAACCCCGGCAGGTCATGGATGCCGAACACGGAGGTGAGGACGACTTGTGCCTTGAAGAAGATGAAAAAGAACCAGCAACTGAAGGCCAAGTCGGTCGGCAGGAAGAATGTCAGGCCGATGACGAACGGGTAAAGGTTGATCTCGGTCGAGGCGATAGCGTTCCACGGCCGCTCGACGAAATACTCGCGGAACTCGAAGGCCCGGATGATCGGAATCTCCGGGATCCACGGCTTGAGAAAGTGGAAGCCGTTCCAGGCGTCTATGAACGCGGCGATGCCGAAGCCGCCCCAGAACAAACGGTTCTTCAGCAGCCCGCCGACGTTGCCTGCCAGGATCATGGGAATCTGGATTATCGGGAAGCTGAGCCGCTCGCGCTCCGTCCACGGTTGCCGAAAGAACGTGTTGATGCAGAACAACGCGGTCATCAGCGCGAGCAGAAAAACGCTCCAGAAGGCAAGCGGCGCCGCCCAGGCCGCCAGAATCGGCCACCGGTACAGTGACGCGTTTCCGACCGCCAGCCCGCTGATGGCCTCCTTGTCGGACACGATAGCCCACGATGGCAGCAAGGGAACGATCAGCGTGTCCCAGCGGTTCTGCGGATTGGCGTTGTATACCGGGTAGGCCAGACTCGGGATCATGATCTGCAGCAGATCGTGGCTGCATAGCGTGCCCGCGATGCAGAGCATCACGTAGATGGTGAGAATCTCGCCTGGGCTCAAGCCCTTCGCGGGAGCGATGCGCTTGAGCAGCAGATTGGCGATGGCGAGGACGAAGATGACGAACGTGACGTGGAAGAAAAGAGATATCGCGGTTGAGTGGCTGGTGTACCAGACCAGCTCCATCTGCACCACCCACATTGCCAGGAGCGGCATCAAGGCGCACGCAATTGCCATTGCCCGCAAGGTGACGATCCCAGCGGGAGCAGCGCCGGGCGCGAAGGTCTCCTGGCTCTCAGCCAGCAAGTTGTCTTGAGGCCCGCTCTTCGTCATCGAAGCAGCTCTACTACATTCCACGCCGCGACGCGAGTAACTCTGCCAATGGCAAGAGGGCACGTGCGGGCCGTCTCTACCGCGCTTCCTTCTGTGACGGACCACTTAGGTCGTCATGCCTTCCATGATATTCGTGCGGCATAACTTCGCTTCGGCTGAATTGTGGAACACTACGCGGCCGGTGAACGCGCCGGGAATGGCGAGCGAATTCACAGCCGGACCTCCAAGCCCAGGCCCAACGTCCTGGCTCGTTCAAGTGCCTGTGACGCCACCGCTGCGTCCTGTATGGCGTTCCCTACCGACTTGAACAGCGTGATCTCCGTGTCGCTGCATCTCCCTGTTTTCCGCCCGGCGGCAATCTCGCCGATCTCGGCATGAATGTGGTCCGGCGTTATCAGTCCCTGCTGAATGGGGATGACGATGTCGCCGGCCTCCGACAGGCAAGCTTCGCGCTGGTCCACCACTACTTTGGCGGCGCGCACGGTTGCCTCCGGAATCTCCCGCTCCCCTGGTTTGTAAGCGCCGATCGCGTTGATGTGAGCCCCCGGCCTTATGTCTTTGTGCGCAAATACCGGCGTGGACGACGTGGTTGCCGTACAGATGACATCGGCGTTCAGAAGCTGCGCCGGCGAATCGGCCGCAATAACGGCAAGCGACAACTTCTCGCTCATTTCGCGGCAAAACGCCGCCGCGCGCTGGGAGTCTGGGTCGAAAACATACGCCTGTGCGATCGGGCGCACGGCACAGAGCGCTTCCAGTTGCATTCGTCCCTGGACTCCGGCCCCAAAGATAGCCGCGACTTCTGCTTCGCGGCGCGCCAGCAGTTCGGTTGCCAGGCCGGCAGCGGCAGCGGTTCGTATTGCGGTCAAACCCTCGCCGTCCAGCACCGCGATTGAACGTCCTGTTCGAGCGTCGTTGAGCAGCACCAGTGCATGGATCAACGGCAATCCCACGGCTGAATTGTTCCTGAATAGAAACACTACTTTCACGGCGAGGAGCTCACGGGCGGGCAAGTACGCTGGCATGTAGAGCACCGTCCCGTCGCGGCCGGGCACGTCAATTCTGGTGCGGAGCGGAACGCAGGCCTGCTTGGACGAGAGTTGCACGAATGCCTCGCGCATAAGCGGGATGGCGTCTTTCACGGTTATGGCCCGTTCGACATCCTCTCTCGACAAGAACCGCAACGTCTGCGACATGCAATCCTCCCGGCTCGCGACGCCACTCCCTCGACCTCACAAACGCCCCGGCCCGCGCGAACACTGCCTGCGCCCGGCCACGAAAGCCTTCGCCGATGGCGTTATTGCCACGCCGCCCAGAGCGGTGCAGCGCAGCGCCGGCGGCAACTGCTTTCCTACGGCGTAAGAAGCGTCCACAGCATCGTCCAGCGAGATCGGATTCGCATAGCCCCCTAGAATCAGGTCGGCGCACACAAACGCCTGCGCGACCGCGGCCGCTGTGCGCGTGTGACAAGGAATCTCGCATCCACCGTCAACCGGGTCGCATACCATGCCCATGGTGTTTTGAAGCGCGATCGAAGCCGCGTCCGCCGCCTGTGCGGCGGACCCGCCCGCGACCTCGACAACCGCCGCCGCGGCCATCGCCCCGGCGACGCCGATCTCCACCTGGCAACCGGCTTCCTCGGCCGCAAACGTCGCCCGCTGAGCCATTACCAGCCCGACCGCGCCCGCCGCCAGGAATGCCATGGCGATTTGTTGCTCGCCCAGCTTCCGTTCCTCGCCAAGTGTCACGAGCACTCCCGGAATCACTCCCGACGATCCTCCCGTTGGCGCCGCGCACACGACTCCTTTGGAGTTACAGACGTGCAGCACAGCCAGGCTGCGCGCAGCAGCGCGAGCCAGCATGCCGCCGTGAGCCAGCCGGCCGTCCTGCTCCGCCCGCCACAGGCTGGAAGCGCTTGGGGACAAAAGCGGCATCGCCACGCGCGAATCATCCAAACCTTGGGCCACGGCGGAACGCATGATCTCAAAGCGCCGCAGCACTTCGGCCACAACATCTTTCTCCGCAACTCCCAGAAGCGCGGCCTCATAGGCGCATGCCGTCTGGCCCAGACTCCAGCGCCTGCCAGCCGCAAGACCAAGCATCTCGCGCGACGACGAAAACAGCGCGGCGCCCCGTGAGACATGCATGAGTGGCTTGAGATACCGGACCTCCGTAACCTCGCCCATGGACTGCAGCCGCTGAAGCGCCTCGGGCGGAAGCGGTTCGAGCAGATTCCACTGCGCAAACGTTGCACCGGCATGCTCGTTTTGGCGCGCAGGCCCCTTCCCACCCAACAATTCCGCGACGCGATGGCAGCCCTGAGCCGGGCCATTCAGTTTGAGCAGGAGAACCCATGACTTGCCATCAATGCAGCAGGCCCAGTCGTTGTAGCGGCAGACTTCAACCATGCCGCCACCGATCGAACGGGCCCATACCACGTGAGTGCTGCCGCTGCGAGTCGTCATCTCCAGCCGGATTGTGTTGGGATGGTCGTTGTCATCACGGGCGTTGCACGCGGGCAGCGGGGCGATGATGAAGGCCAGCTCGATGCCCTGTGCCAGGGCCAGCGCCGGCGAGTGCAGGTATCGCTCGTCCTCCATCTCAAGACCAAGGAATGCCGAGGCGAACGCGGCGTCCACGCCCATGGCATGATAGGTGGGCGCGTAGGAACCGCTGGGGTCGAAGCCGACGCGTACGCGCGCCGGCGGCTCATTCACGAGCATACTTGCGATCCTGCCGATTCTGAACGCGCCGGCTGTATGGGAACTCGATGGCCCACGCATCACCGGCCCCATCACGTCGTTGAGAATGCTGAAGGCAGTCATCAGGCACTTCTCCCCTCCGGCCTCAGCTTGTACTCTTCCCCCGGCACGGTCTGAAAGCAAATCCCTCTATCACCGTTCTGCTGAACACCTTTTAGAAGGGGCTTCTGCCTGTGGAGAACCTTCAACGGCCCGGTAGAGCGGACACGGCATAGACCGCCCCTGAAAGAGCGAATCGCCGCCGAATGGACGCGGTTATCCCGCCATGCCAGGTCCACTTCAAAGCCGCCGCGTGCACGCAGACCGTGCGCCTCGCCCTGGCTCCAAGCACGCGGCAAGGCAGGCAGCAGGTGAAGTTCATCTTCGTGTGATTGGAGAAGCATCTCAATGATAGACGCGGTCACGCCGAACGAGCCGTCAACCTGGAGGGCCTTGGCGCAAATGGCAAACAGGCTTTCGGTCGCGTAGTGCTGGAGGTAGTAGCGGAAGTTATCAACGGCTTTGTCTGAATTGTCCAGCCGCGCCCAACACGCCATTTTCCAGGCGGAGGACCAGCCATTTCCTTCCAGGCCGCGTTGTTCCAGCACCGCCTCGCAAGCTTTCGCCAGATCCGGCGTGCGCCGGCTTGAGATTCCGTTGCCGGGAAACAGGCCATACAGGTGCGAGATGTGGCGGTGGCTCTTCTCCTTCTGATCCCAGTCCTCGAGCCACTCCTGCAGATCGCCTTTTCGCCCGATTTGCATCGGCGCCAAGCGTGCGCGAGCGGCCAGAACCTTTTTGCGGAATGCCGCGTCCTTGCGGAGAATCCCAGACGCTTGGGCAACCGCATCGAAGAGGTCGCTAAGGATCTGCATGTCAACCGTGGACCCGGCACAGATTGTGGTCCCGCCGGGACTCATCCCGCCAGTTACCTCGTCAAAGAATGGGTCGTTTCCTGGCCGTGCGGGGCAGTTCTCCGGCGAACTGGAAGGGTTCGTCACAAGCCACTTGCGCCGCGGGTGCTCGATGAGGAAGTCGAGGAAGAACTGCGCGGCTCCCTTGAGGATCGGGTAGATCTCGCGCAGGAACACGCGGTCGCCCGTGTAGCGGTAGTGCTCCCACAGATGCGTGCACAGCCATGCGCCACCGGTGGTGAACGTGCCCCACTGCGGCCCATCCATCGGTGCGGCCACGCGCCAGATGTCCGTGTTCTGGTGCAGGACCCAGCCGCCTGCTCCATAGTGCTCGCGCGCCACCTCGCGCCCCTGGCCGGTGAGCTCGCGGATCAAGCGGAAGAGCGGCTCGGCGCATTCACTGAGGTTCGCGCCTTCTGCAGGCCAGTAGTTCATCTGCAGGTTGATGTTGGTCGTGTACTTGGAATCCCACGGCGGGTTCATTGAGGCGTTCCAAATGCCCTGCAGGTTGGCCGGTTGAGTGCCAGGCCGCGACGAAGCAATGAGCAAGTAGCGGCCGAACTGGAGGCACAGCGCAGCCAGGTTCGGGTCATTGGCGCCGTTGAAGCGTTGCCTCCGCTTGTCCGTGGGCAATAAGGACTGCCGCGTCGTTCCGAAGTCCACGGACACTCGCCGGAATAACCTCTGATGGTCCCGGACGTGGCATGATCGGATCCGCGCGTAGGACTTGCCTCGAATCGCCTTGAGCGCAGCGTTGACACGGGCAATGGGATCGGCACTCACATCCTTGTGGCTGACCACGTTGGTTGCCGCCGCGATGTATAGGGTCACCGCGTCCGCGCCAGACACGATGAGACGCGCGTCCTCTGTACGAACGTGGCCGTTCACAGGGATGGCCTTAAGCCGCGTGACATGGCGGACCCTGCCGGCGATGCCAAGGTAATCGGCCGACTTGCCGCGCAGCAGCAGCCCGTCGGAGCCGGCGCCGTCCATCTGGAAGTAGTCATTGCCGTAATTCGAATGCGCCGTGTTGCGGCAGCCGCGGAGTTCGGCTGAGAACGAGACTCGCCCGGGCCGGCTGCAGGAAAGGCGCACAACAATGACCTGGTCTACGGCACTGCAGAACACTTCGCGAGCAAAGCGGACGCCGTCCCGTTGGTAGCTGACGCGAACGATCCCCTGGTCCAGATCAAGCTCAAGCCGATAGTCCCGAACTCGGCCGCCCCCTCTCCCTACCCTCTCCCCCCTGGGGAGAGGGTAGGGTGAGGGGAACTGGAGAATCAAGTCGCCCAAGGCCTGGTACTTCATCTGCTCAACCGGGTTGCCCATCATCGAACGGCCGAAGAGCTTGTGTGCCTTCAAGTACTCGCCCGCGAAGACAAGCCGTTGGATTTCTGGGAGCGCCTTCGCACGGCGTGGGACAGGCTTCAAGCCTGTCCTGCATCCGCCTTTGACGGTCTGCGAATACGGCCCACCAGACCAGAATGTCTCCTCATTGAGCGCGATACGCTCCTCGTCTGTTCTGCCAAACACCATAGCGCCCAAGCGGCCGTTCCCGACGGGCAGCGCGTTGTCCCATTTGTCGGCTGGATGCGTGTACCAGAGGCAGGTTGTGGGATTCATGGGCATGAACCGGATTTCCCCGCGGTTCTCACCGGGACGGCTGAATGGGGACCTCGCAGAACGTGAGCGCGGCGATGCCGTTCTCCCCGTAGAGAAGATTGTTGGGGCTCCACGACTTGCTGTCCAGGTAGGTGATCTTCTTTGCCGCCGCTGCCCCTTTCAGCTTGAGCGTGAGCACCTTGCCGGACACGGCGCCTGCGGTCACCTGGTTCTCGCCGGATGCATCCAGGTAGAACTGGCTCGTCAACGAGTCTGCCCACGCCATGTTCTGATCAAACTCCAATGCGATCTCATCCCGCTTGTCGCTCGTGTAGTAGACCTTCTTTAGATCAGGAGGCGTGATGGCTTGGCCGAACACCTTCGCGTAGTTGTCCCGCTCCACGAGCGGGCAGATCAGGCGGGCCATTTCCGCATAGCCGGCAGCAGGATAATGGGCGGGCCCGGGAGGCTTGATGCCGAGGGTGGACATGATACCCATGTTGGAGAAGCAGGACGGCAACGTCCTCTGCACCTCCCGGAGCATATTGTCCGATCCGTTGATGCCCATGGAACAGGACTTGGGCCAGATCTGGAAAATATAATAGTGCTGGCTGTTTGGGTAGTCCTGCTTCCAGGCCGCCGCCAGTTCAATGGAGTATTTCTGATACGTCTCCCAGCCATAACCGCCGCTGGGACCATCCGCGCCCTGGTCGTTTTCGCCCTGGTGCCAGAAGACGCCGCGGATGCCGTGCGTCAGCCTGGCCTGCTGCACGCGCCATAGCAAGCGCCCGTAGATCGTCGTCATATCTTGGGGATTCTGCGGGTTCCGCTGGTGCTGGTCAATCCGGGTCCCCCCAACGGCGCCGTTGATGATGCAGATGGGTATCTTCTGGCTTTCCACCAGACGGCGGCCAAGTTCCATGCCCCAATAACCAATCTGCAGCTTTTCCGCGTCGCGGCTCCGGTGCACCGCGTTGCCCCAAAGCCTCACGCCTTGGGGGCTCCCCGACATGCTGCCCAAGGTGCGTATCCATTCGCTGCGGAATGTGGGATCTTCCTTCCCGAAATCAGTCGCGACCGCGTTGGATTGACCATTAAAGAGGTAGGCGTCCCCGCACACCAGATTGGAGGCAGTATGGAGCAGTGTCTCGCGATCTCCGCTCTTTGACCCGAACTCCACTTTGTACTTGATGAGGCCCGGCTTCAGTTTTACGGAGAACGCGTAGGTTTTGTCGGCGGGGAGCCTGCAGCTTTCGTTCTTGTAGAGTTGCTCTTCGGCATAGACCTTTAGGAAAACGGAGTCGGCCGCTTCATTCAAGGTCCCGTTGTAGTGAAGCGTGCCTTCATTGTTGTCGTCGCGGGCATAGAACTGATTGTCCTCGGGCTTCTCATCCTTTGCGGGAGTCCGTTGTACCCAGGCATCCTTCGCGGGTTCCTTGACCAGGATCGTGGTCGCCGCTGTCACATCTGCGCCGCCGTTGTTGACGGTCGCCGTGACGGCCATCGTGCCGCTGTTCTGCGCCCGCTTGAGTATGAGTTTGCCCGGCGCACATTCCTTGATGACGGCGATATCAGACACGGTCCAGGCGTAATGCAGGTCGCCCGCGCCTTTCGCCTGCATCTTGTCCAGATTGGCGATGGCCGGCACGACCTCGATGGTCTCCCGTCCGTCCCATCTCGCTGGCGCTTTCAACGTGAAAACAGGCTCCGGCACATCTTCCTGGATCAAGATGGGGATGTCTTTTATTTTGGCCCCGTCCGGATAGATGGCCTTGAACTGAAGCACCAGCGACTTGTCTCCAACCACCCGTCCGGCATCGAACACATAGGTGTACCGGTCCACGGCGACGACCGTTTCCCGTCCGTCCCGTTTGAGGGTCCAATAGAGCTTCTGCGCGCCTTCGGCTTTGGCGGCCACGGTGGCGCTCTTGCCTTCCAACACGGTCAGTTGAGCCGGCGAAACCGAGAACGCATTGCCCGGCTGCACTAGGACGCCCACCAGTGTTTGCAGGGGTTTCTGGTTTTCGTATTGCAGCTTGACCCAATCCGCCGAACGGGTCACCTTGGAAATCCGCACTTCGTCAATGTCACCGATGAAGCTGTAATTGTTGTACCAGCCGCCAATATACATCCTCGCAGGATTCTTGATCGCCAGTGGGGCTCCTGCGGACGTCGAGACACCGTCGAGGAGACCATTCACATATATCCTTGAATCGCCGCTCTTAAAGGTGTGAATCACGTGAACCCACTGGGACGTGGAGAGTGTGCTGCGACCCGAAACGTTGGCACCTGAAAAGTAGCAGTCCATTTTGATGTGTGGCGGACTGACAAACTGGATGATCACTTTGCCCTGTGCCTGCTCGTTTCCCCAGCCCAGGATGGTCGCATTCGGTTTTTCGGCCCTGAACCACGCTTCAGAAGAATGGGGACTGGAGCCGGAAGGACAGGTTGTGATTTTCTCTCCACAGTTGATCCCCTTGCCTCGGTCAAAGTGCCGGCTTTTACCAACAATACCGGAAGAAGAAGTGGTGCCAGTATCCTTCGATTCGAGCGTGCCAACTTCATCCTTCACCGGATCGTCCATGTGCCAGACGCTGAGATAGCCGTTGGACTCATTGAATACCGTTGATCCGCTGGATTCGTTGACGGCGTCAGCTTTGCCCCATCGCAGTTTGATCTCTTGCCGCGTGTTGCCCTTGATGGTGGGGATTCTCACCCAGATGCTGGCCTGGCCAATGCCAGCGTCCCATTCCTCGATCTGATACGCCAAGGGCGCGCCGGTGCTCGAAGAGAAGCGGATGTCTTCTCCCTTGGGCTTGGCCTGGCTGAGATCGAAGAAGTCCTTGTGCAGCCGAACCAGCAGCGGGAAGTTGTCTTCCGAGGCGGCTGCGGGCAAATCCGCGCCTTCCGGCGTGGTCAACAGGTACAGGGAACCGGAATAGCGCCAGCCTTGATCTTCAGCGAGGACCCTCCCAAGAAACGCAAGAACGAGCCACGTGCCGAAGACGAGCCTTCTGGTCATGACGCGATTCCTTTCCAGGCGAAGACGGCAGGTGGCCGTGTTCTGCTCACGAACTGCTCCCATCGCGCCAAGTAACGGCTACTGAAAGTTGTTAGCTCGCCCGATCACCCGATCCCCCGATCTCTTTCCGCGGTCTCTGGGTCTTCGCTTCCCTGCGGTGGATAGCCTTGGCCAGCCGTTTCCGGTTCACCGGGGGCGCCTTCAAGAATCCTCACGGAAGATTGGGCCTTGAGCACCTTGTCGAGAACGTTGTGCGAGGCGCGGCCGCGGAGGGTTATCCATTCGCCGTCCACGGTGCGCGAGTCCTCAAAAAAATGGGTGGCGAGGAAGGCAAGTATTTTGCCGTCGCCGGCGTGGACGGCGATGGCCAGCGGCTTGGCATTCTCGCGGGCGCGCTCCAGAATGGCGCTCCTCAGCCGCTCCAGCCCCTGCTGGCGCAGCGCCGACACCGGGATGGCCTCGGGAAAATCATGGCGCAGCAGCTTGAAGTCGAGATCCACGTGGGGCGGTATGGCGTCCACTTTGTTAAGCAGCAGAATCGTCTCGCGGCCCGCGGCTCCGATCTCCTTGAGCACGCCGTTCACCGCCTCGATCTGCCCGCGCGCCAAAGGCGAGGACGCATCGGCCACGTGCAGCAGCAGGTCCGCCATGCGCGTCTCCTCCAGCGTGGCGTGAAAGCTGGCGACCAGGTGGTGCGGCAAGCGGCGGATGAAGCCGACCGTGTCGGAAAGCAGCGCGGTGACGCCGCCGCCGAGGCGCAGCAGGCTGGTCTTGGTGTCCAGTGTGGCGAAGAGGCGGTCTTCGATGAACACGTCCTCTCCGGTCAGCGCCTTCATCAGCGTGCTCTTGCCGGCGTTGGTGTAGCCAACCAGCGAGACCAGGTAATGGTCCCTGGCGCGGGCGCGGACCATGCGTTCCTTGCGGGCTTCGATTTGCGCCTGCTCCAGTCTCAGGTCGTCGAGGTGCTTCTCGATTTTGCGCCGGTCCACTTCGAGCTGGCGTTCGCCCGGCCCGCCGCGCACGCCAATGCCGCCGGTCTGCCGTTCCAGGTGCGTCCAGAGGCGCTTCAGCCGCGGCAGGCGGTATTCGAGCATGGCGATGTTGACCTGCACCATGGCGGTGCGCGTCCGGGCGCGGCTGGCGAAAATATCCAGGATAAGCTCCGTGCGGTCTATCACCTTCAGCCCGGTGGCCAGATCCAGGTTCCTGCCCTGGCTGGGCAGCAGATCATGGTCAAAAAGGATGCACTTGGCGCCGCACTCCAGCGCCAGTTCCTTGACCTCATCAACCTTGCCTTTGCCGATGTACGTGGCCGGGTTGATCTGCCGGATATGCTGCACCACCGTGCCCACGATCTCCGCGCCGGCCGTTTCCGCCAAACGCCGCAGTTCCTCCAACGGTTCCTCGCCCGGCAAGAGATCGCTGGGCCGATAGCCGCCGACAAGGACTGCTTTCTCCCTGCCGGCGGTGAGCTTTACGTCGCGTGCTTTAGGATTGGTCATTTGTATCGCTCGCCCTCTGCCTTTACGAGCAATTTGTGTATATTATCGAGGCAGAGCCCCTCGCGGAGGCCCATGGGGAGAGGTCCGGTGCGATACCGCTTCCCAGCTCGCGGCTGTTCCATGCTTTTCAAGCCAGCGCGGAGCGCTTCGTTGATGACCTGCTGGAGGGGACGGTGTGACCTGGTGACCACTGCCCTCACCTGTTGCACGACATCCTGGTCGAGCGCAAGCGTCGTTGTTCTATAGTGCAGGTTGCCGTTACGCTTAAGGAACCGCAATCCCGACTCAATGTTGCGTTTTCGCTTTCGCTCAAGACGCCTATAGTGAGCGCAGAGGGCGGCCATTGTCGGATAGCGCCGCTCTATCGCTCGTCGTGCCCGTCGGCACCGCTCAACGTCACTGATCTCCTCAACGCTCTCGTGCATTCTTCACCTCCCTCGCCGGAGGCTCTGTCCGAGGGTCACCCTGGGGATAGTCTCAGGCGACACCAGCAGAGGCACCCATAAACCACGCTGCAGATTCCACTCCGCCAGCCGCGCTTGAGTCGTGGGGTTGGCCAAGTGCGCGTAGTTCCACGTCAGCAGATAGTCTACCGCGTGCACGCTGGCCAATGCAAGCTGAAGTGCGTCTGCGTGCTTGTCCTTGGGGACGAGACCGACTTCGGCGTACCTTTGGGAGCATTCCTCGACCTCCTTGGTCACGCGCAGATACGTCAACCTGAGCACCTCGGCAATGGCCGCTGCTTGGGCTCCATACTTGCCCTCTCTCAATTCGTTTTCGGTGATGGTCGAGGCCAGGAGCCTGAAGTAACGCTTTTCAGTGTCCCACCACTCGCGGGTCGCAGCTTGGAAGTAAATCCCGTCAACGCTGCCGCCGCGGTAGTGGAGCGCAGACAACAGCGACGTATCCAAGTAAACTGTTGGCAATCTCTTCATGCTATGTCAGCCCCGCCGTGCTACATCACCCCCTGGTCCAGCATCGCATCGGCGACTTTGACGAAGCCCGCGATGTTTGCTCCCGCCTGCAGATTCCCTGGCACTCCGTATTCCTTGGCGGTCTCGTAGGCGTTCTTATGGATGGCCACCATGATCTGGTGCAGGCGTGCGTCCACTTCCTCGCGCGGCCAGGACAGGCGCGCCGAGTTCTGCGCCATCTCGAGACCCGAGGTGGCCACGCCGCCGGCGTTGGCGGCCTTGGCGGGGCCGTATAGGATTTTCTTCTCCAGGAACTGGCTGATGGCCTCCGGCTCCGAGGGCATGTTGGCGCCTTCGCACACCAACGTGCAACCATTGGCCAGGAGCGTCTTGGCGTCCTCGCCGCCTATCTCGTTCTGGGTGGCACAGGGAAAGGCGCAATCGCACTTGATGTCCCAGGGGCGTTTGTCCTTCAGGTATTGAGCGCCGAACTTCTCGGCATACTCGCTAATGCGCCCGCGCTGGATGTTCTTCAGGTCCATCACCCAGCGCAGCTTCTCCGGGCCGATGCCGTCCTTATCGTAGACCATGCCGTTGGAGTCGGACATGGTGACCACCTTCGCGCCGCACTGGTTCAGCTTCTCGATCATATACTGCGCGACGTTGCCAGAGCCTGAAACCAGGCAGATCTTCCGGTTCAGGCTTTGCCGGCGGGTCTTGAGCATTTCCTCCGCGAAGTAGACCGCGCCATAGCCTGTCGCCTCGGGGCGGATCAGGGAGCCCCCCCAATTGAGGGCCTTGCCGGTGAGCACGCCGCTGAACTCGGTCTTCAGGCGCTTGTATTGCCCGAAGAGATAGCCGATCTCGCGCCCGCCGACGCCGATGTCGCCAGCGGGAACGTCGGCGTCCGGGCCGATATGGCGGAACAACTCGTCCATGAAGGACTGGCAGAAACGCATCACTTCGTTGTCGGATTTTCCTTTGGGATCGAAGTCCGAGCCGCCTTTGCCGCCGCCCATGGGCAACGTGGTCAGCGAGTTCTTGAAGACCTGCTCGAAGGCCAGGAACTTCAGTATGCTGAGGTTCACCGAGGGATGAAAACGCAAGCCGCCCTTGTAAGGGCCGATGGCGCTGTTCATCTGAATGCGGAAGCCGCGGTTCACCTGCACCTCGCCCCTGTCGTCCTGCCAGGCGACACGGAAAATGATCTGCCGTTCCGGCTCGACCATGCGTTCGAGAATCCTGCCATCGCGGTACTTCTTGTGGCGCTCCAGGACCAGGCGCAGAGACTCGAGCACCTCGGTGACTGCCTGGAGAAACTCCGGCTCGCCGGCGTTCCTTTTCCTGACTGTCTCAATGACGGAGTTGATGTGATCCATAGACCTCGCTCATTTTCTTACAGTCTAGGCCGCCCTGGCCAGCATTGCCAGTGCTTCTTATTTGCCCCTGCGCCGGCCTCCACCCGCAGACGCCGGCGACGCCTGCTGCTATCTATATCATGACACAAGAAAAGGGGCGGGACAACTGCCCGCCCCTTTGGCCACATCCGTTCTCATTCCGGTTCAGCTATTCAGAATCTTGTCGGCTTCCTCTCTGTAGGCGTCCATCACATAGCTCACACCGGAAATCTTCGCTGCCTCTGGAGTCAACGCGATGACATCGTTGCGCTTCACCGTGTCAAGGCGGAAGCTGCGCGCGCCGGCCATTAGCTGGCTGAGGCCGGTCTTGAGCTTGTCAACTAGCGTGTACATCGCGATGGCGCCCAATGGAAGCTCCTTCATGCGGGCGCCAAGCCTGGCGGCCAAAGTCTCGTAGGTAACGAAGATCTTCTCGACGCTTTCGCCGTACTTGGCGATGGTAGGCGGCAGCTTGTCCCATTGTGTGGTTCTGCCGCTCTTGCCGTTCCTCAGCACCGCCTCGATGTTGTCGCCCACGAAACCTGGTATCATCAGTGCCCGGCCCATGCACACGGCGCGGAAATATGGCGCACCCATGGCCAGGACCTTGAAAATGTGGTCCTCTGTGGAGAACCCGCCGGCCATGGCCAGATCCGGCACCCACTCCCCTCGGTTGGCCAGTTTCTGCGCGCATTCGCGGGCCATGCACTGCAGGTAGAATGTCGGGATGCCCCACTCTTGCATCATGCGCCAAGGGCTCATCCCTGTGCCGCCGCCTGAGCCATCAATGGTAAGCAGGTCCACACGGGCCTTGGACGACCACTTGACTGCCATCGCCAACTCCCGCAAACCGTACGAACCGGTCTTGAGGCTGACGCGCTTGGCGCCCACTGTGCGGCGCAGGTACTCAACGGCGCGCAGGAAGCCATCTTCGTCAATGAAACCCAGGCGGGAGTGCCGCTCGAATTCCTTGATCCCGCCGCTCTTGAACGCTGCCGCAACCGCGGGGTTGGACGGATCGGGGGTGACGATATAGCCGCGGCGCTGCAACTCAAGCGCGCGTTCTCGCTCGCGAATTTTGATCTCGCCGCCGATGCATTTGGCTCCCTGGCCCCATTTCAGCTCAATGGTCTGCACGCCTAGCTGGCCCACCGCATACTCGGCTACACCCAGGCGTGTGTCCTCGACATTGAGTTGCACGATGATGTCGCCGCAGTCCTCCTGCCAATCCCGGTATATCTTGACGCGCCGTTCCAGTTCGGGCGAACGTTTGACCTTGCCATCCTTGCTCAACTCAAGCTTGGGGTCAATACCGCAGACGTTCTCGCCAATAACCACGGATATCCCCGAGATCGCTGCGCCAACGGCAATGCTGTCCCAATGCTTGCGGGCGATGTCCGTGGAGCCGAGTGCGCCTGTGAACAAGGGCATCTTCATGCGCACGGGGTGGGTGTGCCCATAGACAGTCGCCGTATCCACATCGGGAAAGATGGCCTTGTCGGGATTCGCCTGGTCTATCGCCTCGGCGCCCAAGGCATAGCCCATTATGTTGAGGTGCGAGTAATCCACCGGGTATTGTTTGTCATTGCCCGCAGTGATGTCGCCAAAGGGCCCTGGATAGATCACCTCTCTTCCACGGAAAGACGACTTGAATATCTCGCAGTTGCCCCTGCAGTTGTCCATGCACCTGGTGCATAGACCCGAGTTCGGGGCCACATCACGGGAACGATTGGTCGTCTCTGTGGCATCGTTTGCATTAGGACGCTGGAGATTCATGAGTTACTTCCTTTCCCTGGGCCTTTCCCCCCTTGGCTGCCAGGATCAGGCCCGCAGATCCTGGATAGCCGCCCCAGTCGGTATTGTTGCCGGGAGATCCGGCCGCTCAATGCCGAACCCTTGGGTACTTATGAACAGGCTGCACGATTATATACAACACTATGCTCAAAACACAACAGGAAAGTTACACTTTTATTAATATGATGAACAGACTCAACTAAGGCGAGCTAATCAAGTAGCTTCATCCCATCAGAACTTGTGAATACACCGTATTAGTAACAGTGATTGTATTTTGCACAACTTCAGCGGCCCGATGCTCTCCGCAGGAATCTGAGGAACTCCCTCAAGTCCCGCGGCAGCGGAGCTGTTACGCTGACCGCCTCGCCTGTCTCGGGGTGGGCGAAGCGGAGTTTCCAGGCGTGCAAGGGCAGGCGGCTCAGAATCACCTCGTCGCTACCCTCCCGTCCGGCTGGCACGCCGAACTCGCTTGCCCGCAGGGCCGTTGCGCGCCCGTAAAGCGGGTCAAGTGCCAGGGGATGCCCGACGCTTTGCAGATGCACGCGGATTTGGTGGGTGCGCCCGGTCTTCGGGACCGCGCGCAAAAGCGTGTACCCTCTATAGCGTTCAGCTACCTCGAAGAAAGTCTCGCAGGGCTTGCCTTCCGCCGAGCTTTCCTCGAGAGCGACGCCTTTCTTCTGGCCGGGCATCAAGCGGATGCCCTTCGTCGCGCGCCGCCCCCCTCTCCCCCCCCTCTCCCCCTTGGGGAGAGGGAAGGGTGAGGGGCTGCCCCGCACGTACTTGATGGGCTTCCTGACAGTCAATGTGTCCCAACGCATTGTCCCCGCCACGAGCGCCAGGTATTCCTTGTGGACCGCGCGCGAAGCAAAGGCCCGAATAAGCACGTCCCGGGCCGCCTCGGTTTTGGCGATGACCAGGCAGCCACTGGTCTCCATGTCCAAGCGATGGACAAAATGGAATCCGGCGGCCGCGGACCGGAGCTGTTTCCGGTCCGCGCCAGTTCCCGATTTGCGTCCGCCGGGCCGGGGGATCGAGGCCACTCCTTGCGCGGGGTAAGCCCGCCTCAGCACCTCCTCCAGCGTGTCCCGCCGCGTGAAACCGCCCTCCCCGCAGTGCACCAGGACTTCCGCCGGTTTGCTGATGACCAGAATCGCTTCGTCCTCATATAAGCGCAGCAAGTGCCGGCCGTGGGGCGTGGTCAGACGCGGAGCGCGGAGCGCGGGAAGCGGGACGCGGGGTTCGGGGTTGGGGGTGCGCGGTTCGGAGCTCGGGGGACGAGGATCGGGGAGCGGGATTCGGGGGGTGGGGATCGGGATACGCGCCACGCCCCCAGCGTCCCGCGCCCCGCCTGCGGTCAGGTCCGGAAACTCGAAACAGTCCCCCTCCGCGACGCGCTCCGAGCCTGCCGCGATGCGCCCGTTCAACCGCACTTGGCGCGAATGGAATAGGGTTTTGGCTGCGCGGCGGTTCACGCCCCTGGCCAGCGCAGAAAAGGCTCGGTCCGCCCGCCAACCAGCCTGTTCGTGCAACACGCGGACAGTGCAAAGAGAAGGCCGGCGGGCACTGACACCAGTTTCTGGCAGTCTGGGAATCGGCTGTCTGTCTCCGCTTGGTACGATATCCTCAGCCCCCATCCACGACCCACCACCCAGCGCCCACCATCGTTCACCTCGCCCGCCCTGAACTCCCCGCTCTGGCCACGTAGATCCGCGCTTTGTCCAGTCTTAGCAGCGTGTTATTGAAGAGGATGATGACAGGCACAGTTACCTTAGTCGCCTTGGCGCTAATATTTATGAGGCCCTCATCTTGCAGCATCGGGGAGAAGGCGCCCTTGATAAACCTTGCCACGAATCTGGCGTCCTGGGCCGGCACCACTCTCTTCCGGGTCTTGATACTCAACTTGAACGAATCGGTCGCACTGGGCAGCGCTGAACCTTTGGAGTCCAAGACGAACGACTTCACTACGCCGCCAATGTCCAACACTATGTTTTGGTTTTTCGCTGAGAACCCCGCTGGCACGTGCAGCGTCCCGCTCAGGCTTATCGAATCTCTCCCGCTGGCGGTTGGCACAAAGTTCAGCTTTATCGCCAGGCTGGCAAGCTTCAACGCTTGTGGCGTCCCGGCTGCTGCGCCGTCGAACGGCGTAGAGTTCGGATCGAGGGGATCGGTGCCGAGGGCATCCTCGATCTCGTCCGGAAAGCCGTCACCATCGCTGTCAATATTGGTGTTGCTGAAGTAGCTCCCTGGGCCGCCACCGGAGGAATACACAGTGATGCTGACCGTGCCCGGATCGGAAGTGCTCATCCCGTTATTCACTGTGAACGTGAACGAGTCGGCGCCTGTGTAGTCCTGCGCGGGCGTATAGAGGACTTTGCCCCTCGCGGCGTCGAATTTGGAGAGCGTCCCTTGAGTTGGCATCGAGACCAGGTCAAAGGCAAGCGTTCGACCTTCCGGGTCTCTGCCGTAGAGCGTGATCGTCTGCGGCGTGTTCTGGATCACCCCCAGTGTCTGGTTGTAGGTAATCGGCGGCTGGTAGACGGCGATGGTATAGGTAGAGCTGATGATATCGCTGTCAATCAGCCCGGCCGCGACGGCGTAGGCCTTGATCGTGGTGGTTTCCGAGACGGCGATGGCGTCGGTATACGTGGCGGAAGCTGGAGTGGGCGTCGAGCCGTCCGTGCTGTAGTGGATGGTCGCGCCGGCCGTGGCGCAGGAGATCGTCACGGACTGCGCGCCATAGAAGGTCCTGCCCCACGGAGCGAAAGTGGGATTCGCTACGGCTGGGACCACCACGGCTTTGCGTATCGTATTGTTCTGCGAGTCCGCTATGTACACGTTGCCGCTGGCGTCCAAAGCCAACCCCGCCGGCCCGGCAAAGTGCGCTTGAGGACCGATCCCGTCGGCGTATCCGGTTTGATACGCAATGCCGGCCGCCGTGCCTACATTGCCTGGCGGGACAATCTTGCGGATTATGTTGCTGTAGTAGTCGCTGACGTACATATTCCCGTTGGCGTCCAGCGCCAGGCCAAAAGGATTGTGGAAGCGGGCCGCAAACCCGGCGCCGTCCGTGCTGCCAGGCAAGCCCGCGGCTCCGGCCACCGTCGTCACATCGCCTGAGCGAGCGATCTTCCTGATCGTGTGGTTGCCGTTGTCCGCAACAAAGAGGTTGCCGTTGGCGTCCAAGGCTATGCCTGTAGGCCCGTTGAACGTGGCCGAACTGACTGGGCCGTCGGCGCTTCCAGGGCTTCCCGCCTGGCCCGCAAGCGTCCCCACCACGCCCGCAGCGTTTATCATGCGGATCGTGTGGTTTCCTGTGTCCGCGACGAAAACGTTGCCATTGCCGTCTATGGCCAGGCCCTCGGGGCTGTTGAACTGTGCGAAGCCCCCCTTGCCATCCGCGCTGCCGGGTATTCCAGTGGCCCCGGCAAACGTTGACACCATCCCCGCCGGAGAAATCTTCCGGATGGTACAGTTGACTGTCTCCGACACATACATATTGCCCCAGGGATCAAAAGCCAAGGCCCAGGGACTGTTAAAGAGCGCAAAGGCGGCCGGCCCATCGCCGCTGCCAGCCACACCCATCTGGCCCGCCACCGTGCTGACGAACCCATTCGGGTTGATCCTGCGGATGACGGAGTTTTGCGAGTCGGCCACGTATACGTTGCCGTTGGCGTCCAGCACCAGACCTACGGGGCTGTAGAACTGCGCGTTCCTCCCCTGGCCATTAGCGGTGCCAGGGCTGGGCGCTGACCCCGCCAGCGTGCTGACGTTCAGTTGGTCGCTCGCTCCGGCCCCAAGCGCCGCTATTGCCAGCCAAAGGATGAGGGGCCTTACGTAACAACCCTTACGCGTCATGGCCTGTCCCGCCCTATTCCCACCAGAACTCACCAAGGCATTGTAGCTCAAGCCATACTATTTGTGTTAGTGAAATCCCGCAGGATTACTGCCTTTTCAGGCAACCGTTCAGTATCCGAGCCGCGCGCGTCAGCAAGCGGCATTGACCGCTCCCTTACTGTCGCGGCTCGGACTGAACGGTCACGCTTTCAGCACAGCGTCTATGCGCGAGAGGTCCTCGGGGCTGAACACCGGGTTCGCGAGGGCCTTCACGTTCTCTTCGATCTGCTCGACGCGGCTGGCGCCGATCAGGGCCGAGGTCATGCGCGAGTCGCGCAGGACCCACGCCAACGCCATCTGCGCCAGGCTCTGCCCGCGCTGGTGGGCGAGCGCGGTCAGTTCGCGAATCTGCCCCAGGCGCTGCGGCGTGACCGCTTCCTTCTTCAGGAAGCCATGCGGCTTGGCTGCGCGCGAGTCCTCGGGAATGCCATTGAGGTAACGGCTGGTGAGCAGGCCCTGGGCCAACGGGCAGAAGGCGATGCAGCCGATGCCTTCGTTGCCCAGCACGTCCAGCAGCTTGTCCTCAATCCAGCGGTTGAACATCGAGTACGACGGTTGGTGAATCAGGCACGGCGTGCCCAGCTCGCGCAGTATCCGCGCCGCCGCCTGGGTCTGCTCAGCCTGGTATGAGGAGATGCCCGCGTAGAGCGCCTTGCCCTGGCGCACCGCCTGCGCCAGCGCGCCCATGGTTTCCTCCAGCGGCGTGTCCGGATCGGGGCGGTGCGAGTAGAAGATGTCCACGTACTCCAGCCCCATGCGCCGCAGGCTCTGGTCCAGGCTGGCGAGCAGGTATTTGCGCGAACCCCATTCCCCGTAGGGACCGGGCCACATCAGGTAGCCCGCCTTCGTAGAGATGATCAATTCGTCGCGCAGTCCCGCGAAGTCGCTCTTCAGGATGCGCCCGAAGTTCTCCTCGGCCGAGCCTGGAGGCGGGCCGTAGTTGTTGGCCAGATCGAAGTGCGTGATGCCAAGATCGAAAGCGCGCCGCAGCATTGCGCGCTGGTTGTCGAGCGTGTCCACGCCGCCGAAGTTGTGCCACAGTCCCAGCGAGATTGCCGGCAGCTTCAGCCCGCTCTTCCCGCACCGCCGGAAAGCTGCCTTCTCGTACCGCTGTTCGCTTGGCTGCCAATTCATCTCTTGCCTCCTTGCCCTGTCGCGCGCCCAGCAGTGGTCTCAGGCTGAAGGCCCTTGTTACAGGGTGGCTGGTGTTTTCCGACCAGATCGCGAACTTCGGCAAGCCGTTCCTCTTCAATCTCGCCTGAGACGTGAGCATGGATATATGTCGCGCCCAGACGAATGGCCTCCGCTGCCTTTTCGCTGTCGGCGAGCCCCTGCCGCAAGTTTCTCGTTTGCCCAATATAGAGGGGCTCCCAGTCCCCGCTGGCTATATGTTTCGCCTTGGCGTATATGAAGTTACCCGGCATTTCCTTCCAGAGAGTGTAGATAGGCCGAACCCAGTATTCGTACTGTTTGCCGGAGGCACCTTCCCACTTGTACACTTGGTCTCTCGTTGGTTCGCTCATTGTTGAAATCCTTTCTTTGCTAAAGTGCCTTGTCAATAGCCTTGTATGGTCAAACACATGTTGCAGAATTCCGTGGACCCACTCAGATCCGGAAACAAAGCCAGGTGGTTGACGTTCATCAAGTTAAGGGCCTTCAAGCAGTCCTCTCTATCTCCCTCTTCCTCTGGAATTATAATTCTTGTCAATACCCCCTCGCTGATGCCGCTGAAATGAGTCTTGACCCAGGTTTCCAGATCCTTGCCTGGAGGAGTGCGGGTAAAGAGCCCACGCTGGCTTACGAGGCGTGGGTTGTCTTCCGTCAGTGGAGTAACTATCTCCACGGTCTCCGGGCTGACTGGCATCGCAGCCAATGCGTGGGCGGCAATCTCGATGGATTTCTGCTCTACCATTTTCCGGGAGAGGGCAAATACCCCACGCTTGTCCGTAGCAGTTTCTCGCGGCTTCAAAAAAGCGAAGTAGAGAGCCAGATAGGGAGACTCAGTCCAATCTAGCAGGGGTGTATCAAGGCCGTAATGTTGCCCCAGCGCCCACCATTCATTCTCGTTTAGTTCCAGCGGGTTCTGTCCTCTGCGCCCGCGAGCGGAGAGACGAAATCCTTTGAGGTGAGACTCGATGTCAACAATTGTTTTCTTTGCGGTGCGGTCGAGGGAGGGCTCCAACGGCCAGTCGCACTTTCTTTGGCCACGGAAAATGAAGGGTTTGTAGTCTGCAAACTTATAAGAGATGACGTCGAAGAACGACTTCCATGACGCCAGTAACACTTTCTCGATCCCATCTTCAGGATCGTGGTTTTTCCATGCTTCGTCGCTAGCCATTTCCCGTTTCTCTCTAGTTCATTCTGCTACCCCAACTGTGACTGCGAAAGGTTTTCCTCTTCCCCGACTTCAGGAGGTTAGCCTTCAAGTTGTGAGAGTCAAGGTGTTGCCCATGCCTATTCCGTGCCAGCCTGCTTGGTTCTTTCCCGCGGGCTTAGCCCCGCCGGATCGTTCACTTGCGCTCCCGGGGGCGCCGGAACAGGGCCGCGCAACAACGGGTCGCTGGTGTCGCGCATGAAGCGGGCGAGCCGTTCGCGCATCTCGGCCAGCGCTGCGGCTGCGTGTGGGTCGCCGGCGCGGTTGCAGCTTTCATTGGGATCGAGCATCAAATCGTAAAGCTGCTCCGCCGCCACGGGCCACTCACGCAGGCCGTGAGTCAGCAAGACGCTCTTGCTCGGGCTGTCGTCGCAGTTGGGCAGCACCGGCGTGGGGCGCGGATCAAAGCGCCGGATGTACTTCCAGCGCCGCGTGCGCACGGCCCGCTGCGGCTCGTATGCCGCGTGATACGTGACCTCGCCAAACAGCTCCTCGCGGACCTCCGCTTTCTCCTTGCGGATAAGCGGCAGGAGCG
>Ga0315279_10003028_pt1 | contig 24150 bp, 24 predicted proteins | sample YL17G06_20_MG_FD_203694 | JGI IMG/M metagenome (GOLD analysis project Ga0315279, IMG submission 203694) | Sediment microbial communities from Yellowstone Lake, YNP, Wyoming, USA - YL17G06_20 | ecosystem: Environmental > Aquatic > Freshwater > Lake > Sediment | place: USA: Wyoming | collected...
CGCCTTTTTGTTGATGGTTAATCTTAGTGGTAAAGATATTATATCATAACAGGTGGAGAAGAAAACACCATTGATAGGGGGGAGGGGTAGTATGACTCCTTTCCTATCAATGGTTTATATCTATTTTAGGCACTTATTTTTTACAGTGCCTTATCTTCACTGGGAGGTTGAAAAATGAGGTACTCAATTTGTGCTACCTTAGCTTTTCTGATTATTATTGTCTTCGCTTTCTCAAGTTATGGAATAGATTCTAGCTCTATACTTGGTATATGGTTGCTTGATGAGAACAAAGACAATGTTGCAGGGGATTCATCTGGAAACAGTCGGAATGGAGAAATTAAGGGTAACGTCAAGTGGACAAAAGGAAAATTTGATACTGCTCTGGAATTTCCGGGGCAAGGCGACAGCCATGTTGTAATACCTCATGATGACTCACTTAGTGTCACAAAATTTTCTGTGACTGCGTGGGTTAATCTGGTTAATCGTGGTGCCTATCAAGCGATTGTGGAAAAAGGTGAGGTACAGGGTGACGTGAGGAATTTTTATCTTGCAGTTACTCCTGAAGGTATATTGTATGGCGGTTTTAAAGATAAGGCTGGATGGAATAGTATTCTCGGTGATGTAATTGCAGATGAAAAATGGCATCATGCGGCTGTAACGTATGATATGAAGAAGACATTAGTTTATGTTGATGGGAAATCATATTCAAAGGTGTCGATAGGGGTCGAAGGTGGCGTTGATCCGCTTCTGAACCAAGCCCCGATAACCTTTGGAGTCACAAATACTGGTGGTGGTGAGCCTGCTCAGGGAGTTATTGATGAAGTGGGAATTTTTAACCAAGGGCTAACTGAAGTTGATATAAAGTCTATAATGGATAAAGGACTTAAACAAACCGCACTTTCAATCGAGTCTATAAGCAAATTAACTACCGTATGGGGCAAAATTAAATCATTTTGACATTAATGTCTCATAATGTTCAGTACCCAGAACATGAAACCTATCCGAATTGTCACTTTTCGAGCGATTATCATAGGTACATTAATTATACCAATAAACGCTGTATGGCTCATCCTTATGGAGGAGTTCAGGTACTCCGGTCATCCTACGACTTCTTCACTTTTTTTTAACGTTGTTTTCTGGCTTTTTCTGCTAATTTTGTTGAATCTGATTTTTAAAAGGTTTTCAGCAAAGATTGCTTTAAAACAAGGTGAGCTTGTAACCATATATATCATGCTGTCAATAGCATCTTCTATTTCGGGTCATGATGCGCTGATAAGTTTGCCGAGTGTTTTGGGTCATGCGTTCTGGTTTGCTACACCAGAAAATGAATGGAAAGAGCTATACTGGCAATATATACCTCGCTGGCTTGCTGTTGACGATATTTCCGTTTTGAGAGACTATTATCAAGGGGAGTCGAGTTTTTATAATCTAAATTATATAAAGAAATGGCTTCCTCCCATCGGATGGTGGAGTGTCTTTTACTTCACTGTCCTCTATGTTATGCTTTGTATCAATGTCATTTTCAGAAAGCAGTGGACTGAAAGTGAAAAACTCAGCTATCCCATAATTCAGCTACCTTTGGAAATGGCAAGGGAAAGGCGAAGCAGTTTATTCCGTAATCGTCTGCTCTGGATCGGCTTTTCGATAGCATCTGCAATTGATCTTACTAACGGTTTGCATTACATCTTCCCTTCAGTTCCCGAAATTATCGTCAAACAATTCGACATAAGCTATCTTTTCACGGAAAAGCCATGGAATGCAATAGGCTGGACGCCAATCTCATTTTATCCCTTCGCTATTGGCTTATGCTTCTTTGCGCCGCTTGACCTGCTTTTTTCAACGTGGGTATTTTATCTCTTCGGTAAGGTACAGCGTATTTTTGGTGCAGTCATGGGAGTCCACGTAGGGCAGGGATTCCCTTACTATGATCAGCAGGTATTCGGAGCCGCTATGGGCATATTTGCGATGGTCTTGTGGACAAGCCGAAAGCATCTGGTACAGGTCTTGAAAAACGGTCTGGGTATGTACGGGGTAGATGATTCAAAAGAGCCAATAAGGTATAGATCGGTAATTTTGGGAATAATCATCGGAATGACAATTATCCTTTTATTCTGCATGAAAGCTGGTATGTCCTTATGGGTTGTGCCTATTTATTTTTTCATTTATTATGTTCTTTGGACAACCATTACACGTATAAGGGCTCAGTTAGGTCCTCCGGTGCATGACTTCTGGTCTTATACGTCAGGACAGACGTTTGGTCATCCTGATATGATGATGGTGTCATTCTTTGGCACTCGCAGGCTTGGAAGCGGGAATTTGACTATGTTCTCGTTTTTCTGGTGGTTTAACAAAGGCTTTAGAGGACATCCAGCACCACATCAGCTTGAGGCGTTTAAGCTCTCTGAACAAAGCAATATGGAGACCCGAAGGACGTTTATTGCGATAATACTCGCTACGATTGTAGGGATAATCTCCTGTCTCTGGACGATATTGCATTATTCATACAAATTCAGCGCTCCGGGAGTCCATTATTACGGTGGGATATATTTCGATAGCTATCTGTCGAGGTGGCTGACACATCCTGAATCCACTGATTATACAACCATTCTGGCGATGTTGGCAGGATTATTGTTTACTGCCTTTTTGGCTGTGATGCGTATGCGGTTTATCGGCTGGCAACTTCATCCGGTAGGATACGCACTTTCGGGCAGTTGGACGATGAATCTGGTCTGGTTTGTGTTTTTCATAACGTGGATTTTGAAATTTTCTATACTGAAATACGGCGGATTGAAGGCTTACAGACAGTTCACTCCTTTTTTTCTTGGGTTGATTTTGGGCGAATTTACGATTGGAAGCATCTGGACAATAATTGGAATTATTTTGAATATACCGACCTATGCCTTTTGGTATTAGAAAATAAAGCTTGACTTAAAAATAGTCTGTGATACAATATTGACACCATAAAATTGAATAAGAACTTTTTATCTCCGAGCTATCTTCTCTAAGGGTCTTGCCTATGATGGATAGCCGATAGGGCATAACTGGAAACGGTTATACCTCCCGTGTTTGGAAAGGAGAATAAGGAAGCCAATACCTTTAGTCTGCCCGGATGTTGGCTTTTTTGTTGTCTTTATGCGTAAGAATAAAGACACTTGTGTATACTTATACTTTCAGTATGTCTCCTACCAGCACACAAAACTAAAACCAATAACAAAAGGAAAATCAAGAGTGAAAAAACTAATATGCTGTACTTTTGTACTTTTACTGTTAGTCAGCCTGAGTGCATCCGCCGAAGTCAGGCTAAAGCTGGGAACAACCACAAGCGTAGATAATACAGGTCTCTTGAAAGTGCTATTACCACCGTTTGAGCAGATGTTCAACGTAAGGGTAGATGTTATCGCTGTAGGTACTGGAAAGGCTATGGAGTTGGGCAAAAACGGTGACGTTGACGTATTAATCGTCCATGCAAAAGAAGCAGAAGATCAGTTCATCAAGGAAGGCTCCGGGGTCAACCGTAGGGAGTTTATGTTCAACGATTTTGTGATTCTAGGTCCGCCTAACGACCCCGCCGGAGTAAAAGGTATGAAAGATGTTATCACTGCAATGAAAAAGATCGCAGCAAAAAAGTCACCATTCATATCTAGAGGTGATAACTCAGGCACGCATCAAAAAGAAAAAAGCCTTTGGAAACTTTGCCAGATACAGCCATCAGGCAAATGGTATATGGAAGCAGGGCAGGGCATGGAAACGACCCTTCAAATTGCACACGAAAAACGTGCTTACGTCCTGTCAGACAGAGGAACTTACCTCGCTTATAAAAACAAAACTGATTTGCAGATTCTGTTTGAAGGAGATTTAGCAAGGCTTGGCAACCCTTACAGTATAATAGCTGTCAATCCCGCAAAGTATAATCACGTAAATTACGTATATGCTATGACTCTGATCGGCTGGGTTACATCAGTAGAAGGTCAAAGGATTATCGGTAATTTCAAAAACCCATCTGGTGAGGTGCTGTTTCATCCAACGGCGATACCTGTAAAGTGATGGGTGATGAGTAATGAGTGATGGGTAGAAAAAAACTATCATGGATTATATATTAAATGGTTTCGTAGAGGCGTTTCGACTGATATTCGCTTTTGACAAGGACGTATTCAGCGCAGTTTTTATCTCATTGCAGGTGTCGCTGATCGCTATCGTCCTGTCTGCTGTTATCAGTCTGCCTTTGGGTTTTGTCATTGCTACAAGGAACTTTGCAGGTAAAAGGCTGACAATTACGCTTCTGAACACTCTCATGGCTGTGCCTACTGTCGTGGTTGGATTGATAGTTTACACGTTTATATCACGTCAGGGCCCTTTTGGTATGCTGAATCTGCTTTTTACTCCAACGGCAATGATCATTGGTCAGTTCTTGCTTGCGATGCCCATATTGACAGCCTTGACTATCTCTGCTGTTCATGCAGTTGATGAAAGGGTTGCACCGACTGCTTTAACACTTGGCGCTAATAATAGGCAATTAGCTTATGCAGTTTTTCTTGAGGCACGTTTCGGTTTACTTGCCTCGGTTATCTCAGGATTTGGGCGAATAATTGGAGAAGTCGGCGCCGCAATGATGCTCGGTGGAAACATAAGAGGCGTTACAAGGACGATGAGTACAGCCATCGCTCTTCAGACGAGTATGGGCGAATTCGAGCTAGGCATAGCACTTGGCATCATTTTGCTTTTGGTAGCTTTTCTGATCAATGTTCTATTCCATTACTTTCAGCAAAGGTAAACAATTTTAAACATCTACAAAAACATGACTAAATCTGTAATCAAAATTGAAAACATCAAAAAAAACTACGACAAAAGGGTGATCCTTGAGATTCCGCATCTGGAGTTTGAATCAGGCATGATCTATGCCCTCGTAGGTCCCAACGGCGCAGGCAAAACTACCTTGCTAAGAATACTCAATCTGTTGGAACAACCGGACGAAGGCGAAATATATTTTGATAGTCAGCAGATTAAACCAACAGACGTTCTGAACGTAAGGCGTCAGATGACTCTCGTTATGCAAAACGCTGTACTTTTTCGCACAAGCGTATTCAACAACGTCGCCTACGGTCTGAAAGTGCGTTCTTCTGATAAAAAGATGATACATTCGTCTGTCTTATCTGCACTGGATTTAGTAGGACTTACGGGATTTGAGCATCGGAAGGCGAAGCAATTATCAGCAGGGGAAGCACAGAGAGTCGCTCTTGCCCGCGCGCTCGTGCTTCAACCGAAAATCCTGTTGTTGGATGAACCAACTGCCAACGTAGATAAAAGGAATGTCAGCGTTATAGAGTCCGTACTTCGGAAGGTCAACTCCGAATTCAAGACAACGATAATTTTTACCACTCACGATCTTTCACAAGCATATCGCATAACAAACAAAATAATCTCACTCCTTGATGGAAAGATAATGGGTGGCGGATCAGAAAATACGTTTTACGGAATCTTTGGAAAGGATGACAAACATAGATCGTTCATAAATATAACTCCTGATGTCAGAATAGAAATTATGAGTCACGAACCAGAAAGCTCAGGAATTTCTATTGATCCAGAGGATATAAGCATATCGTTTGAACCTGTAAATTCAGACGGTTTGAATTGTGTCGAGGGTCACGTCACTTCAATAACAATGATGGATGAGGTGATCAGATTGACAATAAACGTTGGGGTCGAAATGGTGTTAATGGTCAAACCTGAAGTTTTCCAAGAGATGGCTCCGATTATCTTCAACCATTCACGTTCCGCCGTGCAACGGGAGAGCAGATCACGTTCCGCCGTGCAACGAAAGAATAGAAGTGTTTACGCTGTTTTCAAAGCATCAAATGTTCGTGTATTTTAATCTACGTCATTAAAAACACTGACAGCGAGACCAAACCCAATCCCGACAACAATATCCTCTTCCTGAACTTCCAATATCGCTTCAGCATAAAGAATTGACTCTAACCCAAAGTCTAAAAATCCATTGACCAAATAGCTTGCCATTGATAGAATATCTTATGTGGAGTGCACAAGCCATGCTTGCGCAAATATATTAATGTTATTGTATTCAATTAATTTGACATGATTATAGGTTTGTAGTATATTTTAATGAAAATATCTCTGCTGTAGTGCTAATGAAACTACTGTTATTGAAAATCTAGCCCTTAAAAATCAATGTTCTGATAGAGTCGTAGTGGCTTAAAACTATATGGGGATTCCTTATGTAAGCTAATGCCTATCCATGCAAGTATTGAAAAAAGAAGGCATTAGGATATGAAGAATAGAATCATTATTTATTGGTGTGAGGAAGATGAGATGAGTATGGAAATTGAGGAAATAAAACAGATTTTGGCACAGAATAGAGAACTATTGATGCAATATTATAATGTGAAGGAAATAGGCATATTTGGCTCTTACGTCAGGAATGAGCAAAGAAAAAACAGCGATCTGGATATATTAGTAGAGTTTGCAGAACCTATCGGGCTATTTAAATTCATGGATCTTGAAGAATACCTTAAAAGCCTTCTCAGCATAAAGATTGATCTTGTTTCCAAAAAGGCATTAAAGCCATATATTGGAAAGTATATACTTGAGGAAGTTGTGTATATATGAGAAAACGTGATTATAGAGATTATCTTGTTTGGTTCAAAGGTAAGAGGAAATTGGAACGAATATTCTGATATACTTATACTTTAGAAAAGGAAAAAGCTATGGAAAACGCAACTAAATTAAAACTCAAAAATGAAGCAAAAACTTACGTATTCAAGGTAATTATTGAAACGGATGAGGATCAATGGTTTGCTTGTTGTCCAATATTGGAGCATAACGGTGCGGCTACATGGGGTTATACAAGAGAGGAAGCACTAAAAAACATTAAAGAAGTTCTGGAGATGACTATTGAAAGCATGATTGAGCATGGTGAAACGATTCCAGATGAACCTGAAAATCAAAACTTTAATGAACTATTAGTGGAGATAACAGTATGAGCAACATTGATTACTCTAAACTACGTTCTCTGACAGCAAATGAATTAATCCGAGCATTAATTAAAGATGGATTCTATCTTGATCGTAGTTCAGGCGCTCATCACCAATTCTATCACTCAGATAATAGAAGAGTGACTGTTTCTTACCATCGCACTGGAGAAACTTTTAAGTTTCGCACATTAAAGAGTATGATAGAAGTTCAAGCTCAATGGACAGAAGAAGATCTGAAAAGGTTAAATATTCTAAAATAACGACTTGTGCTAGTTCTCAAGGAAGAATCTGATGAAATAGTTGTAATAACTGTATACACTTTCTATTTTTAAGGAGAAATTATAATGAGGATTACTTATGACGTTGAAACGGATGCTTTATACATACGTTTAGTAGAAGGAAAATACGAGTGCCGTACGGTTCGACTGAACGAAGAGATCGCTTTAAATATAGGTCCAGGGGAGAAACTCATTGGTATAGAGATATTAGACGCCAAAGAAATATTGGGTGGTGGTCAATTGCCACAGGTTGTTTTAGAAAATATATCTTTAGCAAGAGCTTCGTAAATGAATTTTGAAGAATAAGAGGTATCAACATGAAGAAACTGATCTTTATCTCGTTCAGTTTTTATGTCTTTTTGGTATTATCATTGATCAGCTTTGCACAGGATGACGCCCCGCAGTTGGTTCTGCCGATTGGGCATACTGCAAGAGTAAATTCTATTGCTTTCAGTCCTGATGGACGCTATATTTTATCTGGGTCTTATGATACTACCATAAAATTATGGGAATTTTCTACTGGACGGGAAATACGCTCTTTTGTAGGTCATACAGATGCAGTAACATCTGTTGCATTTGATCCCGATGGACAACATATAATATCAGGTTCTTGGTATGGCTCTGTCAAAGTTTGGCGAATAGATACTGGTCAGGCGATCAATACTTTCCGCCCGCACACATATTGGATCAATTCAATGGTTTTAAGTAAAGACGGTCGTTATATACTTTCTGGTTCAGGAGATAAAACTATAAAATTGTGGGAATTGGAAACTGGACATATTGTCAGAACATTTTTGGGACATTCGGAAGGCATCACATCAGTATCATTTAGCCCTGATGAACGTTATATACTTTCAAGTTCTACAGATAAAACAATCAGGTTGTGGGAAAAAGAAACTGGAAAGGAAATACGATTATTTACTTGTCTAGGGAAAAAAGTTGAGGTTTGGTCAGCAGCACTAAGTCCTGATGGTCGTTATGTATTGGCTAATCTTAAAGGCAACGCTATGAGCCTATGGTCTGTTACCACTGGCAAAGAAATTCGATTATTTTCTAAAAATACTGCTTTCGTTTACTCAATATCATTTAGTCCTGATGGCAGAAATGCTGTTACTGGATGCAGTGATGGAATTTTAAGACTGTGGCAAATAGATAATGGGAAGCAAATTTGCTCTTTCTTAGGGCATGAAAAAGCAGTTAGATCGGTAATTTTTAGTAATGACGGTCGTTATATCTTATCTTGTTCTGATAATGGAACTATAAAACTTTGGGATATGATTACAAGTCAAGAGATTCGATCTTTCTCTGGAATAGTAGATACAGTTACATTCGCGTCTTTTAACTCGGATGGTCGCTATGTTTTATATGGTTCTGGCAAAAATCTAAAATTATTTGAATTATTGACAGGTAAAGAGGTTATGGTATTTTATGGTCATAGAAGTTTGGTTAGATCAGCAGCGTTTAGTCCAGATGACCGATATATTATTTCTGGTTCAGATGACAAAACATTAATGCTATGGGACGTATCAACTGGTCAAAAAATCCGAACCTTTTCTGGTCACATTACAGAACATAAAGATGCTGTTATGTCTGTAGTTTTTAGTCCAGATGGTAAGTCTGTTTTATCAGGTTCTAAGGACAAATCGTTAAAGCTATGGGATGTATCTACTGGTCATAACTTACGATCTTTTTTTGGACATAAAGATACTGTTTATTCGGTTGCTTTTAGTCCAGATGGTCTTTACGCTGTTTCTAGTTCTGCGGATAAAACATTGAAGTTATGGGATATTTCAACAGGAAATGAAATACATTCTTTTATAGGACATGAAAATCACATATTCTCGGTGGCATTTAGCCCTGATGGAGCAAAAATACTATCTGGATCATGGGATGGCTGGATAAAATTATGGGATAAAACTAATGGTCAAGTAATCCAATTTTCATCTTATAATCCTAACGGAGTTCGATCAGTGAAGTTTAGTTCTAATGGTGATTATGCGATCTCTGGGTCTTGGGATCTTGTTAGGCTTTGGAATGTATATACTGGTCAAGAGATAAAATCTTTTTCAGGTCATAGGGGACGAGTTATGTCAGTGGTTTTCAGCCATAATGAACGTTATATACTCTCTTGTGGTGAGGATAAAACAATCAAATTATGGGAAGTGTCTACTGGTAAGCTGTTATTTACTCGCATCCAAATGAACCAAGACGATTGGATCGTCACCACACCCGATGGACGTTTTGATGGATCGCCTGATGGGATCAAGCTGTTGCATTATGCAAAAGACAACAAATCCATACCTCTTGATTCGCTGTTCGACAGATTCTATACTCCCAACCTTGTTGCTCAGGTTATGTCAGGTAAGGAGATAATCCCCGGAACGCCTGATATTCGTCAGGGAATACTGATGCCTCCCATTGTGCGCATAACTTCTCCAACGGAAGGGCAAGTCCTCAAGGAAAAAGATATTGAAGTCGTTGTTGAATCTGTAGATCAGGGCGGAGGTATCGAGGACGTCAGGCTATACCACAACGATAAGCGCATAATCGGCGATGAACGTGGCATGAAGAAAAGCGATAAAACTCAGACTAAGTTTACCGTCTCACTAATCAATGGTATAAACACTATCAGAGCGACAGCCTTCAGCAAAGATCGGACTGAATCGCATCCCTACGAAATCAAGCTGAAAGTGGATGTAGCGGAAGCCACGTCAGACCTTTACATTGTCGCTATCGGCATAAATGAATACAAGAACAGCAACTATACGCTCAACTACTGCGTGCCAGACGCTCAAGCGATAATTGCGGTTATGAGTGAGAGAGGAAAAAGCATTTTCCGTAACGTCAATCTGCGAACCGTATTTGATGATCAGGCAACAAAAGCAGGCATAGAATCTGCCCTAAGTCACGTTGAGAAAGACTCTCGCCCGGAGGACGTTTTTGTGTTTTACTACTCAGGTCACGGAGTTATGAGCGAAGGTGACGAAAATAAGCCTGCGGATTTCTACCTCGTTCCTTATGACGTGACTGAACTTTATGGAAATGACGCAATACTTGATGAGAAAGGATTTTCAGCGGCTCTGTTGCGTGACACTTGCCAGAGGATTAAGGCGACAAAGCAACTGCTGATCATAGATTCCTGCCAGTCGGGAAAGATGGTTGATACATTTGCTATGAAAGGCGCATCTGAGGAGAAGGCGATAGCTCAATTGGCACGCAGCGCAGGTATTACAGTCATCGCTGCGACACAAAACGAGCAGATCGCAGTGGAATTTAAAAAAATCAAGCACGGATTATTCACTTATACGCTGTTGCAGGGAATGGAAGGCGAGGCTGACGGTTCTCCAAAAGATAACAGAATAACGGTCAGTGAGTTAAGCGCATACGTTCAGGCGCAGATACCTGAATTAAGCAAGAAACATCGAGGTGAATCACAATACCCGAAGGTCTATATGCGTGGTCAGGATTTCCCGATAGTGATGAAGAAATGAATAAATACGAGTTTTTCATTTATAGATACACTGGATTCCAGCCTTCTCTGGAATGACAATGGATATGTTATTTACCAATACACTGACCTTTTTGATTCATAAAGTGAGGGAGAAATTGTGAAGGGCTTTGTATGCTTGTTATCGTTGGGTTTATTGATTATGGCTTCACTGCCGACAAAATGTGAGGAAATTATGTCTCAGAAATCTAAATTTGATCAGACTCTATCACCACCTATCGCTAAAATTGTGCCGAAAGTGAATAAAATAAACGGCATGGAAAGAATTGATAACTATTTCTGGCTTCGTGAGAAGGATAATCCTGAAGTTATTCAGTACCTTGAGGCGGAGAATAAATATACTGAAGCCATGATGAAAAATACAGAGGAACTTCAGGAGACACTCTATAATGAAATGAAGGGAAGGATCAAGGAGACTGATGTATCTGTCCCTGTGAAGATTGACGACTATTACTATTATAGCCGAACTGAGAAAGATAAGCAGTATGAGATTCACTGCCGAAAGAAAGGCAGTCTCGATGCTCAAGAGGATATAATACTGGACGAAAACGCCCTCGCAGAAGGTCATGATTATTTCAGTATCGGTGTATTTGAGATAAGCACTGATCACAGGCTTCTTGCGTATTCCACTGATACTGACGGTTCTGAAACCTATACTATCTACGTCAAAGACTTAAACACGGGTGAGTTATTTAAAGACGTTATTCAAAATACTTATTACTCTCTTGAATGGGCTAATGACAACAAAACGTTCTTTTATATCACTCTGGATGATGCAATGCGCCCATACAAGGTATTCAGGCATGTTTTGGGAACTGACCCCAAAGATGATGCACTGATATACCACGAAGAAGATGAGGCTTTTTACGTAGATATTTCAAAATCAAAAAGCAAGGACTACATATTTATAACAACGGGGAGTAATACCACAACTGAAGTGCGCTACTTGAGCGCAGAACGTCCCACTGAATCACTTAAATTGATTCATCCCAGACAGCACGAGATGGAATATTACGTTGAATATCAAGGCGATAATTTCTTCATCGTTACAAATGATAATGCGAAAAACTTCAAGCTGGTAAAAACTCCAGTGTCGAATCCATCAAAGGAGAATTGGGTGGACGTTATCCCACACAGCGATTCTGTAAGGATTGATAGTGCGGAGGCTTTCAAAAACTATCTGGTGATCTATGAGCGTGAAAATGGGCTGAAAAAGATTCGCATAATGAATATGGCAAAAGATGAGATGTATTACGTTGACTTTCCTGAACCTGCTTATAGCTATTGGGGAAGCGATAATCCCAATTATGATACAAATATTCTGCGTTTCGGTTATACGTCCCTCGTCACTCCTAACTCGGTATTTGATTACAATATGGACACAAAAGAGCGTGAACTGAAAAAACAGTATGAGATACCAAGTGGATACGATCCATCGCTTTATCAGTCAGAGAGGATATTTACAAAGGCTTCGGATGGCACTTCTATTCCAATATCCCTGGTCTACAAAAAGGGTATAGTCAGAAAAGGCAAGAATCCGCTTCTATTATACGGTTACAGCTCTTATGGTATAAGTACTGAGCCTGTGTTCTCGACAAGTCGTTTAAGCCTATTAGATCGTGGGTTCATATATGCCATCGCTCACGTTCGTGGCGGGGAGGAGATGGGAAGATATTGGTACGAACAGGGAAAATTGCTCAACAAGAAGAACACATTTACGGACTTTGTTGCCTGTGCGGAATACCTGATCGCTGAAAAATATACGTCCAGTGATAAATTAGCCATAAACGGCGGAAGTGCTGGCGGTCTGCTTATGGGTGCGGTGACGAATATGCGACCCGATCTGTTTGATGTTGTCGTTGCAGACGTGCCTTTTGTGGATGTGATTAATACTATGCTCGATCCAACTCTGCCTCTGACTGTCACAGAGTATGAAGAATGGGGGAATCCTAACGATAAACAATACTACGACTATATGATGTCGTATTCACCTTATGATAATGTAACTGCAAAAAATTATCCGAATATGCTTGTTACTACGAGTCTGAATGACCCAAGAGTGCAGTATTGGGAACCTGCAAAATGGGTTACAAAATTAAGGGTATTAAAAACTGATAAAAATTTGTTATTATTAAAGACAAATATGGGTGCAGGTCACGGCGGTGCATCTGGTCGCTATGATTATTTGAAAGAGGTAGCTTTCAAATTCGCTTTTATTTTGAATATAATAGAGACAGACTCTTCAGGAGGACACAAGCAATGAAATCTAGCAGAATTAACTTTAAAGAAGAACAAATAGCTGATTTTTGCAAGAGGAATCATATTAAAAAACTTGCCTTATTTGGCTCCATACTTCGAGATGATTTCCGACCAGACAGTGATATTGATGTATTGGTTACTTTTGATCGTAGCGTACCGATAGGTCTTTTTGAAATAATAGGGATGGAAATGGAACTTACAGAAATGATAGGAAGAAAAGTTGATTTACGAACACCAAATGAACTAAGTGACTACTTCCGAGATGAAGTACTATCAGAAGCAGAGGTACAATATGAAGGATAGAGATTTGGTACGTTTGCAACACATGCTTGATCATGCTCTTGAAGCCATATCAACAGTGTCTGGACGTGAACGCTCTGACTTGGATGACGACAGAATGTTAATGCATACGCTTGCGAGATTGGTTGAAATTATAGGGGAAGCGGCTGCAAATATATCGCAAGAAAAACGTAATCAATTAGAACAGTTTGAATGGAGCAAAATAATTGGCATGAGAAACAGAATAGTGCATGTATACTTTAAGATAGATTTAGATATTCTTTGGGATACTGTAAAGAATAATCTCCCTGAACTTATAGAGAAATTGGAAAAGATACCTGAATTGAAATAAATATGGAGGGATAAATTTGAGGAAAGATTTATTAGAAAGGCTTGATTCTGGTGAGATATTGATTTGTGATGGCGCAGTTGGTATAAACCTTCAGCTTATGGGATGCGAACCCGGTGAGTCTGTGGAAAAATGGGGTCTGGAACACGGCGATGTTTTAAGAAATCTGCATAAAAGCTATATTGAAGCGGGTGCTGATATTCTCATCACGAATACTCTTGGCGGTAATAGGATAAAGCTAGATAGATATGGTTTGGCTAAAGAAGTTGAATCGCTGAATAAAGGACTTGCAGAACTCGCTTTGGACGTTGCATCAGGCTTTTCAAAGACCGTTTACGTTGCAGGGAACGTTGGTCCTACGACTAAACTCATGGAACCTTATGGCGAATTGACTGAATCGGAAGCGATGGACGTTTTCTCTCAACAGGTCAAAGTATTGGTGGATAGCGGCGTAGACTTTATATTTATTGAGACGATGACTGATGTAAACGAAGCGTTATGTGCGGTGAAAGCGAGTAAAGCAATATGTGATCTGCCTGTATTTGCCTCGATGTCTTTTGATCCCGGCAAAAGAGGGTTTAGGACAATTCTAGGTAATTCACCTCAACAGGCGGTTGAGATGCTTCAGTCCGCAGGCGCTGAAGTGGTTGGCTCTAATTGTGGAAGCGTTTTTGCCCCGCAAATGCCTGAACTTATTAAACAAATGAAAGAAGCAGGCGCAAGGTTTATAGCAGTTGAACCTAATGCTGGCACTCCGCAGATGATCAACGGTAAGACTGTCTTTCCTCATACTCCGCAGGATATGGCAATACACGTCCCCGCAATGATAGACGCAGGCGCAAACGTTGTCGGAGGATGTTGTGGTACCACTGCGGAACATATACGCCTCATGGCTAAAAAGGCAAGAGAATAAAGTATTTAATAATGATCTCAAACAAGCGAGTTATTAGCATACTCAATTTAGTAAAGGGTTCAAATGATGAAAACAGCATTAACTTTGATCATCACTTTATGCTTTTTGACTTTAACTGATACTGGTTGTGGAAGCAAGCTTTCTTTTACATTACCTGTAAAAAATAATGAAACCTCATATTTGTGTGATCCGTTTGTACTTAACAATTACTTTTATGGTAAGCTACTAGGTACTCAGGATTTTAAAGAAGAACAATCATATTTTAGGGGCAAGAATCAATTAAAGAAATCTGACGGGAAGAATCTTATACGACAAATATTTCAGAATCATTCTGTCTGCTATACTAGCAAAAATGACATACCAATAGTATTGGCAAAGATTCATATCAGAAAATCTGGTAAAATTGAAGATGATGACATTGATAATATAAGCTTTAGAAGACTGGTTCTTAATTCATCAGACATATTGCTTCTTTTGGAAAACAAATTAGAAGATTGAGTTAGAATTTTTCATTTTGACAGGCTGATACATAGTTTTATCTAAAAAGCGGAGGAATAAATATGCAAAAGATCAATGGAGCGGGTGGAACTTCCGGTGGTATCGGAACATTTATAATCGGGGCTGTGATGATTGTTGCTGGTGGATTTCTTTTTATGAATCACGTACAAGTTGGTCATAGCTTCTGGAATTTCTTTGGCAGGAATACTCAGGGATTGGTGTTAATCCCACTGATCGCTGGGATCGCGTTTTTGTTTTTCAACGGAAAATCTATCATCGGATGGATTCTGACCATAGGGGGAGCATTGATAATTTTTCTCTGTGTAATTGTCTCTTTGAGGCTTTATTTCCCTCAAACAAGCCTGTTTAATTTGATTATCATGTTAGTCTTGCTTTTGGGTGGTATCGGGTTAGTACTACGTTCATTGAGGACTATCGCATGAAAAAGTTTAGAAGGGTTAGTATAAAAAATGCAAAGAAGACGCTATCTTAGAAAATTATCACTGGAAGATGCACAAAAGTTATTTTTGGAGTATCCCGGTGTCGGAAAATTTGATGAAACTGAGGAGTTGGTAACACAGGAATCTCTCGGAAGGATAACCGCTGAACCTGTGTTTGCTCGTATATCATCTCCGCACTATCACTGTTCGGCAATGGACGGCGTTTGTGTCAAGGCGGAGGATACTTTTAAGGCGTCTACGTCGAATCCTGTACGACTTGGCAAAGACCAATTCTGCATATTAGACACTGGCGATCCTATACCCGTTGAATTAAATGCTGTCATTATGATCGAGAACGTTGTGGAGATTAACGAAGAGACTATTGAGATAACTGCGCCTGCTATACCGTGGCAACACGTACGCATGGCTGGCGAAGACATAGTTGCTACTGAACTCATCCTGACTAGAGGTCACAGGATACGCCCAATTGACATAGCGGCGATACTGTCCGGTGGAGTGTTGTCGGTTGTTGTTAAGAAAAAGCCGATAGTTGCTATCATCCCAACAGGCGATGAGATCATAGAGCCTTGTGGCGAACCCGATCAGGGCAAAATAATAGACTCAAACTCGTATATGCTTGAGGCAATGGTATCTGAATGGGGTGGTGAACCCAAAAGATGGTCAATAGTTGAGGATGATTACGAGAAGATCAAGTCAGCGATCATCAAGGCATCTGCTGAAAGCGATATTGTCTTGACAAGTGCAGGCTCATCGGCAGGCAGAGAGGATTTTATCCCTCCGGCTATAGAGGGACTTGGTGAGTTGCTCGTTCACGGCATATCTATATCGCCGGGGAAGCCGACTGCGCTTGGGATTGTCAATGGTACGCCGATCATTGGCTTGCCGGGCTATCCTGTATCAATGGCTGTTGCATCTGAGAGTTTTTTAAAGCCTCTTTTGCGTAAAATGCTGAATATATCAAATATTCTTCCACAGAGAGTCAAAGCCTCTGTATCACGAAAACTTCCATCTAAATTAGGTGATGAGGAGTTTGTACGTGTTAAGCTCATCTTAAATCCCCCTTTATCCCCCTTTACTAAAGGGGGAAATATGGGTACAACCTTTCAAAAGGGGGAAAATTTGACCATCCCAACCTATATAAAGGATGAAGGCGGAAGGATGAAGTATGAAAAAGTTGAACTTCATCCCTCATCCTTCATCCCTCATCCTTCATTTATCGCTGTTCCGTTGGCTAGAGGCGCAAGTGTGCTTAACTCGCTGGTTCGTGCTGATGGGATAATGAGAGTTCCCGCTAATTCGGAGGGACTTGTCCCCGGAGAGTTTGCTGACGTGGAACTTATGAAGTCATTGCAGGAGATAATGAATTCTGTCATGATAATCGGCAGTCACGACATCACTCTTGATGTTCTTGCGGATGAGATCAAGGCTGATTGTCCACATATTACTATATCATCAGCACACGTTGGTAGTCTCGGTGGACTCATGGCATTGAAAAAGTACGAGGCACACTTAGCAGGCACGCACTTGCTGGATGAAGAAACCGGAGATTACAACGTTTCTTATATCAAGAAACTATTGTCTGATAGAGAGATTGCCCTGATAAATCTTGTTTATAGGCAACAGGGGCTTATCGTAGCAAAAGGGAATCCTAAAGGCATAAGCGGGTTATCTGACCTTGTGGGAAAAGGTCTTGCTTACTGCAATCGCCAGCGGGGATCAGGTACGAGGATATTGTTAGATTATGAGTTAAAGAAATTGGGCTTGACTACTGATGATATAATCGGTTATGATAGGGAAGTTTACACACATCTGACAGTTGCATCGGCAGTTGCTACGGGAATTGCTGATGTGGGGCTTGGAATCTTTGCATCTGCGAAGGCGCTAAATCTGGATTTTATACCCATAGCTGAAGAACGGTATGATCTGGTTATTCCAGAGGAGTATCTAAGTCTTGAGGGTATAAAGATAATTCTGGAAACGATAACGAAGGATAGTTTCCGTGAGCGTGTTCAGTTGCTTGGCGGGTACGATACTAGGGATATTGGTAAAAGAATAATATAGGATTGAAATACTAACTTTTGGTTTGACTAATTTGGCAATTTTGATCAAGTGATTGACGTTTTTTCAACTCGTTGAGTGATGGAAGCCTTTTAACTGCCTTTCCCATTAATGGGCAAAGGCTTTCAAATGATCTGTCAAACGTTAGCATAGTATAATCTTTTGGCATTTCGATTGCGATTATTATATCACCAAGTTTTGAGCAATTTCTTATGGTTTGACCTACTTTACAGTCTATAATCACTTTATAAAGAAGGGGTAGGAATTTATTGAATTCTTTATTTTTCTGATGCAATTCAGCATTTTCTTTTTGAGTGAGTATTTTCAATATACCAAGATGATCCTTCCAAAAGCTGGCAATATTGCAATCTGCTCTACATTTGATTTGACTAATGAACTTTTCAAAATCTTCACTACTCGATATAGCAACTTTGCCCAACTGACATTTAGCTTGATTACTAACAAACTCCTTGATGCTATTACCCATTTGTTCAAGAATATCAAGTATCAGCCTTTCAAGGTTGATAAGAAATTTTAGCTTATTATTTGTCAGGTCTTCATTGGAAATTAAAGCAGAAATGGCACTAATCACAATTTTATTCTCTCGATTGCTAAAATTTTCCTTATAATAAGCAATGGCATCAGAAGGTTGGTCTTCTTCTAATACTTGAAAGTATAGTTCAATCAAAGTCTTTATAACACATCGCTTAAACTCATAGAAAACAAAAAAGGACGTGTAACATGATTCATCTCCGATAGTCGCTTTAATCTCATGCTTGAGTAAGTTGTGCCCAAGAAAACGATTTATAAAAAGAGATGTTTCAAGAAACCACTTTTGCTTATTCATCTTCATCATAAGCTTCTTCTGTAGCTGATGGGAAAATGTCAATATCATGCTTATATAGCTTTGATGTTCTTTCAAGAACATCCTTTTGATTTTTGATTTTGCCATCAACACAATCTTGGAGTATATCTCGAATTATTTCGACTTGATATGACTTATAATCACGCCATTTCTGTTGACGAATAGAATCTTCTACTGCTGAGAGCATTAATCCTATTACTCGATCTTTATCTGTAATGTAATTCCAACTTTCTTCCAATTTCTTTTTAGCTAGATGAATATACATCGCGGCTTCAGGTTTGTTTAGGGAATTTTCGAATTCTTTGAAATGCTCTATTGCCTGACGGAGAACTTCGTTACGGTTATGTTCTGTCGTAGTATCTTGTTTTTCTTTTTCATCTACTTGACCAATTTTAGTTATATCTTTTAGTATTGATATGTTCAACGGTAATGATTGACTACTTTGTGATAATATACGATTAGAGTTTAATACTGACATTTGCAAAGCATAGTCTGTTGCAATAAGTTCTTCATAATTGTGATGGATTTTGCCAATAAATGGTTCAATTATCCTTAACTCATTCTCTATATCGGTATCCAGAGGATTTTTTCCTTCATCTCTAAAAGTTTTGACCAAAAGTTTAAAAGAGTCTAAAGATTCGTTTTTACTCTTATAATATTTAACAATCTCGTTTGCACTTTTAGCCATAGCTAGAACGGCTCCCGCTGCTCTCGTACCAAATGATCTACAGCCAGCAAAAATAAAAACATAACGCTTTTTTTCTGCGATTGGATTCAATGCTTTAACAATAACGCCGTAGTCCTCGTAAGTTCTTTGTTCCTGTTCATTGAAACTAGGCTTATACTTTAGGACGTCAGGATTTTCTAATGAGGTTAAGCTATATCCCGAAAATAAACTACGAATATTCAATTTCTTCATTATAAAATCTGTAGCATCACTAGACTCAGGACCACCAATAATAATGGCATTTGAATTGCGAGACAATTCCTCCAATTCGGTTACAATGTGCTGCTCAAAACAAGTTATTATTCTTTCATTCGGATATAAAGAAAGAAGAATCCGTAAAACTGCGTCTCTAACATACATATCTCCGGCGAAAACGAGAGGACCGTTAACTGTAAATTTTTTCAGTGCATCGAATATAATCTTGCGACCTTCTTCATTATATTCCGAGTTTTTAGACGCCACTTTATTCTTCCTAGGGATGATTGTTGGTAAGATTATAACTATATCACCTTCTAAACCTGACCAAATAAGTTTCAAATCTTCAACTTGAATTTCATCATCTATCTTACCAATAGAAATATCTTGACCTTTTTCCTCATCATAGGACAGAATGTTAGGATAAGGTATAATTTCGATAGATGCTTTTCTAGGCTGTATAAGCTGTATAGGCTGCAATATATCATGTGCTAGGCTCATAATATTTTCTCGTTACAGAGATTAAACAATCGTTTGTGTAGAATTCATAGAATAAATCGTAGAATTTCACTCATAACTTTAAGATTTTTTAATAAAGCTGTATTAAATTGTATTAGATAGTATATATAAGCTTATTTATAATGTCAAGATAATTGTATATTTTTATTTTTCTTGAAGTGTCTTGACGAATTTAGAATATTTTAGTATATTACTAACAATCCTTCATGTTTAAATAAAGGAGAATTTTCAAGCTGATAAAGCGTTTTGTGTTTTCTATTTATGTATAAACTATTTTAGGTAGTTAGTTATAGTGCTGAAAATATCAAGGAGTATGTAATGGCTGAATTGAATGAGCGTCCCAATATTCTCTTTGTATGCGTGGATCAATGGCGAGGGGATTGTCTCAGTGCTACCGGGCATCCTGTTGTTGAAACTCCACATTTGGATGTTATAGCAGAACAGGGAGTTATTTTTACACAGGCATATTCTGCTTGCCCATCTTGTATTGCGGCACGGGCATCAATTTTTACAGGGCTTGCTCCACGACGGAACGGTTTTGTTGGATATAGAGATGGGGTAACGTGGCAGTATCCCACTACGCTTGCTGGTACTCTGGCATCTGCGGGGTATCATACTCAGTGCGTGGGTAAAATGCACGTTTATCCATTTCGTAATCTAATGGGATTTCACAACGTTGTCCTCCATGACGGGTATCTGCATGCGGCACGAAGTGAACAGCGTGAGTTCGGGTTAATTGACGATTATATACCATGGCTGAGAGAAAAGCTTGGTGTTGCTTATGCGGATTACGTTGATACTGGCGTTGGCTGTAACGGTTACGTGGTTCGTCCATGGGTTTATGATGATATGCTTCATCCTACGAGTTGGGTGACTACTCAAGGCATTGATTTTCTTCGCCGACGAGATACAACAAAACCTTTCTTTTTGATGCTTTCGTATCATCGTCCTCATCCTCCGCTTGACCCTCTGAAATATTATCTTGATCTTTACGCACAAAAGGAGCTTCCAGCTATCCCAATCGGTGACTGGGTAGAACAGGATATAGTGACAGGTAGAGGTATTGACAGTCCAGTTCCCCGTGGTAAGGCACAAATAGATTACGCCAGACGTGCTTATTATGCTCAGATAACGCAAATTGATCATCAGATTAACCGCATGACAATGGCTCTTTATGAATATGGGCTATTAGAAAATACTGCCATAGTCTTTACATCTGATCATGGCGATATGCTTTATGATCATAATCATGTGGCTAAGGCTGTACCATTCGATGGATCGGCAAGAATTCCTTTTATATTGAGGCTTCCACCGAGTTATTCACCGATATACAAACGAGGACAAAGTATATCCGCCCCTATTGAGTTGCGTGATATTTTCCCGACTTTCTGTGAGATTGCTGGAATAGATGCTCCTCCTTCTCTGGATGGGTCAAGCCTGCTGTCGTTATTGCGTGATGAGAAAGAGACGTGGCGCGGATACATACACGGCGAACACACTCTTGGGGATCAATCAAATCACTGGATCACTGATGGCAACGAAAAATATGTCTGGTATAGTCAGACTGGCAGAGAATTATTATTTGATATTGCTAATGATTCACAGGAGATGCACGATCTTTCTCGTGAAAATCCACAGAAGCTAGATTATTGGCGTGAAAGGCTTATTCAGGAGCTTGAAGGGCGAGAGGAAGGATTTGTTCAGGATCATAAATTGATAGTTGGCAGAAACCTAAAACCAACTCTATTGCACGCAGGTAAAGGTATATAGTATACACCTTTCCAAAATGACATTTAAGTTTCTTCTTGAGTGTGGAAACATCATTTGCATAGAAAGTTTTAAATCCCCCTAATCCCAAAGGGCATATTCAATATGCCCCTACAAAGGGGGAATGTCTCTATTTTCCTTTAGTAAAGGGCAGGGCGGATTTGAAACGTATGCAAGATTTATTTCTACACTTTACTTGTAAGAACCACATTTAAAAAGGAGACGGGGTATTAAAGGCGATTTGCTTTTAATATGCTAAATTAAGTATGGCACGAGAATTTAGAAGCGATGACTGGAAAGATTACAGGATGAATATGCACGACCCACATAAAGCTCTTGAACCATTGGAAAATGAGATCAAAGTCGTGGGTGAGGCACTCAAAGTTCTGAAAGAAGTCGGTGTAATTTCACACATGAACTACGATAATGATAAATTGCTGGCTCATAGGAAAGCTGTTGCTGAACTTTTTGAGATACCATGGACTGCAATTACTCACCGTATGCAAAGGCTGATCTACGCTATCAATGCTATTAAACAGCCGACGAACATGATAGCCGCAGGGGTTTTTTGTGGAAATACGTTTATATCTAATGCAGGCGCAGGGGTTGGACCCGGTGCGGTTTATATTGCTGAAAACCTGATCGGTGTGGAAATAAAGCTAGAGGAAGCGGAAAGGGCTGAACGCAACGTCAGAAAAATTGACCCAACAGGCGTTGCCCATGTCGTTGCGGAAGATGCTGTTGATACTGTTGCAAATTTTGATGGTGAGATAAACATTTTGTATCTTGATGCTGATGGAGACAAGGGTAGAGGTAAGGGCATATATCTTGAGATTCTACAAACCGCTTATGATAAGATGCCTAAAGGCAGTGTCGTACTTGCCCACAACAGCGTCAATTGCGCTGATAGGCTACAAGATTATTTTAGTTTTGTACGTGACTCGAAGAATATGAGTGCCAGTGTAAACGTTATCTTCGATCCAGAGGGGCTGGAGGTTTCGGTAAAGTAACGCATAAAATTAACCACAGATTGGATTCTAAGATTCTAAACCTAAATCTGTTTCATAATGAAACATGCCTAGAACACAATGTTATAAAGGTCTTTGGCTCTTTAGCCGTGTGAATCCACAAATTGTAAGGAGAGCGAAAAATGAAAGCAATGAAAGCATTGTCTGTTGTGTTTATGATGTATCTGGTGTTCATGGTGTTTTCTATACAGTCTGCGTTCGGACTTTTCTATGATTTCGAGAATCCGAATCAAGCGAAGGACTGGAAAATTTTTGCAGGTAAAGGTGCAATTAAAGACGGCAAGTACGTTATTGAAAAGACTGACGCCACTGACGCAATATCTGCCATAGGTAATATGGAATGGACGGATTGTACGGTGACGTGTAAAGCGACAATGTTAGAAGGCTCAACCGATAACATTGGTCTTGTATGGCGATTGGCTGATGGTAAAATGTTTTACGTTATCAGCGTTAGAATGGATCAACAGGTCGGTTACTGCGGTTGTCTTAACGGTGCGTGGATGAATGGCGGATCGCCTGTCAATCCCAAGCCTTTTAATTCTGAAATAGGCAAGGAATACAAGTTTAAACTCGTTGTTAAAGGGAACTCTTTCCAGTTCTTTTTAGATGGTGAGGATATGGGGAAATGGGAAGAGAATCAATTGAAGACCGGTATGGTAGGCGTTAGAGTCTGGAATGCAAGTATGGCTGTTGATGATTTTGACATTAATGGACCCGGTATAGCGGCGTCTGCTGTGGATCCTCAAAGCAAAATTGCAGTTGCATGGGGAGATATTAAACGGACAATATAATTGGGAGTTATTTAAAATATGGAACAGAAAGCAGAAAGTCTCGTAGGGCAGGTTTTGAATCTGGTCAACCTCGTTGGCTATCAGGATGGGGCAGTGGTCAGCCGAACTGTGATTAATCAAAAGACAGGCACAGTCACGCTGTTTTCATTTGATGAAGGTCAGGGTTTGAGCGAACATACTGCGCCGTTTGATGCGATGGCCTACGTGCTTGATGGTGAAGCTGAGGTTACTATCTCCGGTGAAGCCAATCTTGTTAAAGCTGGTGAGATGATTATAATGCCTGCGAGTAAGCCTCACGCTCTGAAAGCTGTTAAGCGCTTCAAGATGCTGTTGATAATGATAAGATCGTAGGAATCACGCTGAAAACTCTTTATATATTCCTTAAGTTGATACATATAGGACACGCATCAGTGTGTCCCTATGTCAATAAAAATTTGGCTCATATAGGTTTTAAGGTGAAATTGGGATCATTAAGGCTCTCAAGAAACTGGTATTGACGCATTTGAGATTGTGTTTCCATTCAAACATTACAATATAGATTACCAGATACTTCTTGTGAACTCCTCGAAACGGTCGCAAAAAGTTACGCAAACCTGTCCAGATACCCTCTAAGGTGTTGCAGTGAACTTCTCGAACTCCATCACCGTCATCATCCCGTGCCCACTCTCT
>Ga0315279_10003029_pt1 | contig 24147 bp, 25 predicted proteins | sample YL17G06_20_MG_FD_203694 | JGI IMG/M metagenome (GOLD analysis project Ga0315279, IMG submission 203694) | Sediment microbial communities from Yellowstone Lake, YNP, Wyoming, USA - YL17G06_20 | ecosystem: Environmental > Aquatic > Freshwater > Lake > Sediment | place: USA: Wyoming | collected...
ATGAACATAGGAGGCTCGGTCAAGATAAGAGGTATACAAGTTGTGATGACCAACGCAGTTCATACTTCGGATACGTGGGACGAGGGCCGACTAGTAACTGGATCAGGAGCCTGCGGTTACGTCCTAGCAACAGATGATGGCGTAAGAATGTATTTTGCCGGTGATACGGGGCTCTTTGGGGACATGGAGCTCATCGCTCGTCTCTATGCTCCGCAGATAGCCGTCCTGCCTGTCGGAGGCAAATTCAATATGGGAGTTCGCGAAGCGGCCTTCGCAGCTCAGCTCATCAGGCCTGACATCTTGATTCCCATGCATCATAACACATACCCGAACCAGACTGCCAACCTCGACGAATTGGAAAGATATCTCCAAGTGTTGGCTCCGACTACCAAGGTAAGATCCCTGAAGATCGGAGAGATCCTCAACTATCCATAGAAAATCATAGAGTTTCGCTCACGTGCCATCGCATTGGTTCCTAGTACTGCTGGAAAGAAGAAGCATCACTTAGCATGTCTACTGCACCTGACTTTGGTCGAGCGCTCGCTACGCATAGGTCTTACACAGGGGCAATCTCCGCCGCCGGTTACAAGACATCAGAGGGTGAAGACTCCCTACGCTCAGCAGGTTCGGTCAAAGCATCTGAACTGTAACCGGGGCACCGTCCGCTTCTTCTTCTGCAAGCGCGTTCCGCAATGGCCGGCCAAATTGTGGCGCGGAAATCTCGAAAACATCACCGGGTCTGGCAGCAACGCCGGCAGAGAAACTGAGGACAGCGGCGCCGAAAAAGTGACAATGCACGTCGCGAGGTCGCCGAAATAGTCGGTATTTGAAGTGATGGTGCTCGATATTTGCGATGCTATGTGACATATTCGCTTCTCCTGTAAGGAAAGTGCTCGCCCATACCTCAACGTCGCCTCGCAGCAACCGAACCAAACCAGAAATACTCTCGGGCAGCTCCCCAACCAGCAGTTCCGGTCCAATCGAGCAATCTCGAAGTTTAGAGTGAGCCAGGTACAGATAGTTCTGCCGTTCGAGTATGTGGTCAGAGAATTCATTCCCGAGAGCGAAGCCTACGCGGAGCACAGCACCGGACTCGGCAATGACGTAGAGGCCAACGACCTCCGCTTCCTCCCCTCCATCTAGGGCAAAACGCAGTAGCTCCAGCGGATGGCCCGGTGGCACAATACAATCACCATCGCCTTTGTAGAACCACTCCGGTTGTGCCCCTACCTGACCCTTGTTGGGCTTGCCACCTTCGAGCCCCATCCTGAACATCCTCATTGAGTCAGTAAGTGTGCTTGTGTCAGCGTGCATAGCATCGCGAGCCAGGGCACTGCCCAGATGGTCGAGTCCCGTTCCGCTCACCAAGCAATGAGCAGGGTCAGGATGGTCGAGAGGCGGGAGTAGACGATTCTCGGAAACAACTCGGTCATAATCTGCTCTGTCCTCGGTCAAGCGCTCTCTGACTAGACTTTCAAGTCCAAGTGTCGACCGACTCGCCTCCATTGCCAGTTCATAAGTACAACTCGTTTCGCGCAAGACCTGCAAAGAAAGGCCGTCCTCGCTCACTAAACCAACCTTACGAGCGCCATCCAGTGCCCTGAATTGGACCAATCTCATTTCGTTGTATTCCCTCTATCCCTTGCAGACTGAGGAAAACGGCCCTACTAAGGGCGCGGCCTTTCTCTTTTTCGGATAGGGCGACTCTGCGATGGTCAGTAAACAGCTGTATATACCAACGCACATGTAGCGAAGTTCCTCATGCCCTCAGTGTTCAGCAATCTCTCGATCTTGATATGATTACCCTTCGCAATGCAGGCGGCCACTCTCCTAGTACCAAGCTCTTCGAACAAACTAAAATGAATCACTGCCTTTCTAATGAAACGACGGGGATTGAGATACCGATCAGTCTGTATATTGGTGTTGGGAACAGTGATAATGCGCCTTGGACAGCGGGCACGAAGCAATCAAGAATGAGCTGCCGCAGGTAGGAACGCTTTAGTACTTTTGCCGAATTTTGAACCATGAATCGGTTTGACTCAGAAAACGACCCATTTCAAGAATCTCATCGGCGGTGGCTGGCAGGATTCATCAGACCGCAACACCTTCGCAGACATCAACCCTGCCGACACGCGTGACATAGTTGCCGATTTTCCTCAATCGACGAGAGATGATGCGCGTGCTGCGATTGATGCTGCCGAGTCAGCACGTAGGAAGTGGGAGGAAGTGGTTCCGCCGAGTCGCGGCAAGATTCTCTTCAAAGCAGCTGAGATGCTGGAAGCCAGAAAAGAAGAGCTTGCGAGGATATTGACACGTGAAGAAGGTAAGGTTCTGGCTGATAGCAGAGGTGAGGTAGGTCGTGCAGTAGATATCTTTCGCTTCTACGCAGGAGAAGGACACCGGCTGAATGGTGAAGTTATCCCTTCTGAAGAGGCTGACATGATGCTTTACACTGAGAAGCAGCCCCTGGGTGTTGCCTCAATTATCACGCCTTGGAACTTTCCCGTAGCTATCCCCGCTTGGAAGATTGCCCCCGCGCTGGTCTGTGGGAACACCGTCGTCTTCAAACCAGCTTCGCTAACCCCGTTAATTGGGTTGAAGATCGTTGAAGCGCTGAAAGACGCAGGGCTTCCTGATGGAGTGCTGAATTTCATAACTGGGCCGGGGTCAACTGTTGGAATGGAGCTTGTAGAGAATAGGAAGGTCGCGGCAATCTCATTCACAGGATCCTATGAAGTAGGCGACAGGATCTACAAGAGCCGGGCCGAGAGCGGTGGGATGTTACGGATTCAACTTGAGATGGGTGGGAAAAACCCTCTGGTCGTTCTTTCCGACGCAGACCTTCAGAAAGCGGTTGAGATAGCGGTCAAGGGTGGGTTCGGTGGCACCGGTCAAGCTTGCACAGCAACAAGCCGCATAATCGTTGAAGAACCTGTGTTGGATCAATTCACAAGATTACTGGTCGAACGCACGAAGAGAATCAGAGTGGGTAGCGGTGTGGAGGAGGGTGTGGAGATGGGGCCCGCAGTGAGCGAGGCCGAACTCAAGAAAGACCTCGATTACGTTGAGATTGGTAAAGACGAAAATGCGAAGCTATTGTGTGGAGGGAAACGATTGCTGGGCAGAGGATATGAGCATGGCTACTTCATGGAACCTGCTGTCTTCACGGATGTCAACCCAGATATGCGGATTGCGAAGGAAGAGATCTTTGGCCCGGTTGTGTGTGTGATCTCAGGAAAGGATTTCGATCGGGCTCTCGATTTGGCGAATGATGCTGAGTACGGCCTTTCTGCATCGGTTTGCACGAACAATCTGGAGAAAGCTCATACATTCATCCGTAGGATACACGCTGGAGTTGTCAAGGTCAACAGGCCTACGACAGGTATCCTGGTGCAAGCTCCTTTTGGAGGTATGAAGAAGTCGAGCTCTATGACTTTCAAAGAGCAAGGTAAGGCCGCAGTTGACTTCTACACTTTCACTAAGACCGTCTACATGGGCATCAAGCCTTAGAATGCAGAGGAAGAGACTACAAACATCAGAGAACTAAGCTCCTCGACCAGGCGATACATGAATACGCGAAGGCCGCGAGAGATCCTCGCAGACCATGGGCCACAATTCTGGGCCGTACGCAGAGGCGAATCCAGCTTCGACGCATACTGTCACAAGAAGGAGATCAAGCATATCCTCGGCGGCATCGGCCAACAACGCTCCGAAAAGTCGAACGATGGTTCCGAACCTCCGACCAAGAACACACTGTTCAAGCTGGCCCGGCTTTGGGACACTTTCGTTTGCTAGGTTAGGCCGAGTTTCTTTTTTTTCTTATCACTGACACATGTTGGTAGCTAGAACACAAAGCCAGCTGCCACGAAAGTCTTATATGAAAATCCATGCCAGTTTCCAGTTAAGGTCTTGTCGAAATGACTGAAAAAGTTGACAGGCGTTCGTGGCTAAAAGTGGCAGGTGGAACCGTCGCTGGTCTGGTTGTAGGAGGTGTAGCAGGGTACCTCGGTGGAAGGCCGGGCGCTGCGCCTGGGGGAGTTGTCACTACGACCGAAACCGTAACTGTAACTGGAGCCGCAGGCGGCATATCTGCTGAAGAACTAGCGAAATTAAAGCAGACAGCGTTCCCGGCGCTAGATCTGACTCCGTATAAATTCAAGGCGCCATGGCTGCCAAAGTACTTTGTTGATACAAGGAAGTACCTAACGAAGCCGCCCTGGACAATCGGCTTTAGTGTCCCGTTCATGGGAAACAATTGGAAGGCGATCTATCAAGGAGAGGTCCTAGAATGGGCAAAGACTAACCCCAAGATCGAGAAGGTAATCTGGATCCAACACAACAACGACGCTAGTGATCAGATAGCGGGCATAAGGGACTTCATATCCAAGCGGGTAAGCGGGATTGTCATAGATTGTGCCTCTGCAACAGCTTTGGCTCAGGTATACAAGGAGGCATGGGACGCAGGAATTCCCCTAGTATCAACCACTGATCCAATCGACAGTACGTATTACGTGAGTGCCACTGTTCCCAGTCTGGAAGATAGGGGTTACAATCTCGCGAAAGGAATGTGTGAGCTGATGAGCGGGAAAGGCAACATAATCAGATTCTGGGGCATGAAGGGCGCGTCTTGGGAGGAGTTGAACCAGACTGGATTCGAACTGGCGTTAAGGGAATACCCTGGCATAAAGACAGTTGCCACAGGAGTTGGTCTTTGGGACTATACTGAGGCGAAAAAAGCCATGAGAGATCTGATACCCGCCCTACCAAAGGAAGTCGACGGGATCTTGAGCGACTCGGGTCAGATGACTCTTGGAATCTATGATGCTCTGGAAGAGGCGGGCTATGAGGTTGCTAAGATGGTACTAACAGGAGATCCTACAAATGGTGTGCTCCTCTCCGCGAGGGACAAGGGCCTCCGCTACGTTGCTGCTGGCGGTGATGTTTGGGAAGGTAGGGAGGCCACCAAGGTACTATGCAACATACTTGAGGGCCTTCCTGTCCAGAAGAACTATCCCCTCCCAATGAGAATTTGGGGTCCGGAGGAATGCAAGAAATTGGCTGATCCAGATATGCCCCGGCTAGTTGATATGGACACGACGTTCATCTATGATGAAAAAGGGAGAAAATTCCTGAAAGACCTGTTCGCATCCTTAGGATTCGACTAAGCCGAGCGTTTTTTCCCAGTTTTCTTTTTTTGTCTTTTGTCCGTTGCGGTTACTTAGTGTGTCATCTGCGGTAGATTCTCAAATAGAAGTATACGATACCTATGAGAAGCACGCCTTCGACTACTAGTATTACCTCTTGGCCAAATCCGAACATTCTGATAAGAGCAAATAGAGTCCCTGTTATCAATGTACCAATAAGTGTCCTATCAAATCCGCCAAGTCCTCCTATGAACAACGTTCCTCCAATCAGGACTGCCGCGATTGATCTGACCGTGATGTCTACTCCCATTGCGGATACTGTGAAAGCTATGTATGGGGTCTTGGCCCAACCTAGATAAAGAAGCCCAGCCAGTGCAGACAGAAAACCAGAAACTGCGTATACCTGTATCGTTACTCTCTCCACATTCATTCCCGAAGCGTGACTAGCTATGGGATTGCTACCGATAGAGCGAACCGACCAACCAAAACTCGTTCTCTCTGAGACGATGGTCAATACGATTGTCAGAGCAATCCATGCATACGTGCTACCTTTGCTGAGCATGATGAGCAGGGGGTGAGCGCCACCCTTAGGCGCAGGTCCGATTATGATGAAAGCGAGGCCTGTTAGGACTACCAACATTCCCAAAGTCATGATAATAGGTGGTACTCTTAACCTCGCAACCCCCATTCCGTTCACAGTCCCCAATAGCAGTCCAAGCATGAGCGCCGCAACAAATGGCACCAAGAAATCCCCGGTTATGCCCATTAAGGCCCCACAAATACTCGACGAGAAGAAGTATATTGCACCCGTGCTCAGATCAATTCCTCCGGATAGCATAACCATCGTCTGGGCCAACGCAAGAATGCCCAACACCGAAAGATCCCAGAGAAAGAAGTTTAGATATTCGATATTCCAAAACTTTGGCTGTAATACTCTCGCGAGTGTAAAGATTATTAGAAATATCGCGAGAATTGACAGCGTTTGCTTTGTTTCGGGAGGTAGCCTTCTAATTCTTCTGCTCGTGTCTATAAGCGCCTCCGTGTGATTCTCTGCTGAACTGCGACTACGGCTATCAAGATTATTCCCTTGACGACAAAATCATACCAAGAGGTCATTTCCAAGAACCTTATCAAGCTGGGGATCGAGGTCATAAGGAGCACCGCTGGAATCACCTGTAGGAAGCCACCCACTCCCGCTAGCGTCCCGCCTAGAACGACGGCTATAAATGCGTTGAAGAGATAGGGGAGGCCTATCGTGGCATCTCCGGTACTGATTTGTCCTGCCAGCACAAGTCCGCCCATCGCAGAACAAATTCCACTGATCACGTAAGCCAGAAACTCGACTTGATCTACTTTAATGCCCGCCCTTCTGGCTCTTTCCTTGTCCCCGCCCACAGCATAAAGCTCACGACCAAAATTCCTTCTCTGAAGTAGTGCCACTCCAGTCACGCTCACGATCACGAACAAGATTATGCTTGTTACAGGAAATCCCGAAACGGTGTACAGGATTAGCTGCGAGAAAGTCGGGTCGATATAGCCTCCGGGCTCAGGCCTGATGACCAAAGCTACGCCATTCACTGCAAACATGGTCCCCAAAGTCATTATGAATGAATCTATTCTCCCTTTCACGACTCCTAATCCGTTTATTGTTCCTATCGCTGCCCCAAAGATGAGGACCAATGCTATGCTTAGGAGAGGGTCTAGGTACATGGTTAAGGAAGCTATGGCGGTTGCAGACGACACTATCACGCCCACCGACAGGTCAAATCCCCCAGATATGATAACGATAGTTTCTCCCAAGGCAGCAAAGAGCAAGGGCGACGCCAGAAGAAGAAGACTCCTATAAGTGTAAAGGATTTGGAATTCCTTGATAACACTGATACAGCTTGCCCAAAATAACACCAGAATTATCCATACGTACCAGTTCTTCAGTATTCTTGCTGGACATCCCCCTAACTTCGCTGAGCTTCTGGGGAGCGTCCCTTTGTTCGGACTATTACTTTTCGAAGTACGATCGTAAGAGTTCGTCTTCGCTCAACCCCTGGGAGCTAAGCTGTCTCACTATTTGTCCCTCCCGCATGACTAGGACTCTGTCAGGTAGATTCAACACCTCCTCCATTTCGGTTAAGACCGTGAGGATAGAGAGGCCCTCGTTTGCCAGTTCTCTTAGAATTCTGTAGACATCCATTTTGGCGCCGACGTCTAGTCCCGTCGTCGGCTGGTCTGCCAGTATGACCCTTGGTTTCATTCGGATCCATTTTGACAAGACGACCTTTTGTCTGTTACCTCCACTCAAATTCAAGACCTGTTGATGAAGGGAGGGAGTCTCGATGCCAAACATCGAACGGAAGGCCTCAGCGTCCTGGATTTCTTTCTTCAGGCGTATCAACCCTCTAGGTATGCTGGATAGTTTCGCCAACGCGAGGTTTCTTAGCACGGACAGAGTCAAGCACAGCTCTTCTTTTTCCTTGTTATCGGATATGTGTACTACCCCACGCCTGATAGCGCTCGCCGGTTTCTTCATCTCCACCTCCTTACCGTCCACATAGATGCGCCCGCGATAGTCTGGGATGAGACCGGCTATGCATTTGAGCAAGTCACTTTGTCCCTGACCTCTTAAACCCGCTAACGCAACTATCTCACCCCTCCTGAGATCTATGTCAACGTCTTTCAGAACAGCGGGTTTGGACATATCGAGCCCTCTTGCAGACAGGACTACTTGGGTTTCTTCCCACCTCTTGCCCGTATCCCTCTCTGGGAAGGTTAGCCCCTTCCTCTGACCGGTCATCAGTTCTATGAGATCATCTTCCTTCACATCATGAGTTTTCACGCTGCCGACTAGTCTTCCATCTCTGAGAACCAAGCATGAATCGGTTACTTCCAAGACCTCTCTCAGCCGATGGGATACGAAAATGGCCGTTTTTCCTTCTCTCTTTAAGTTCCTTATCATCTCAAATAGTCTTCGTATATCGTCCCTTTCAAGAGCGGCAGTAACCTCATCTAGAATCATTATTTCTGGATCATGACTCAAAGCCTTAGCAAATTCCACTAGTTTCAACTCAGCGGACGACAAGCGCCCGGCGGGCAGCGTAACATCTATGTCTAAACCAACAGCGCTCAGAAGCTCTCCAGCTCTATCATGCAATTTCCTGAAGTCTATGAGTCCCCTCTTGTGGAATGCGGCCTCTTCTCCGAGAAACATGTTCTCGGCTACGCTAAGGGTTGGAATGCAGGTCGGCGACTGAAAAACGCCATCAATGCCGTATTGCTCTCTAGCTTGCGCAGGATTCCTAATATCCGCTTTCTCTCCTGCTACTTTGAGTTCGCCTCTTGTGGCCTGGAAAACGCCGAAGAGAATATTCAACAGCGTTGACTTTCCTGCTCCATTTTCACCAACTAGCCCGTAGATGGCTGCTTTCTCCAAACAAAAAGTCACCTCATCTAATGCTCTGACTGCGGGAAACTCTTTTGTAATGCGCTGTGCCTCTACGACTACAGTCATCTCGTGCGTCCTGCCTCTTTCATTTGATGGGCCTTTGTGTGAAGGTTCGGCTGCTGACTCTCAGGATGGAACGACGCCTGGAAAGCGTCCGGAACCCTAGAGAGCCACCGGGTTGTGACCCAATTGTGGGTCCCCTCACAATACCTCCCTGGGTTCTCGAGTCTAAGCGGCATGGGTAAACCATTGACATATATGACTTGTCCACCATCGTAGAATTTGTATTATCCCACCACATCTTGCACATCTCTGAAGTAGACTTCTGCTGGTGTTGAATAGTCTAACGCCATGTGTGGCCGCTCATAGTTGTAATACTCGACGAATTTCCAGTGGAGCTGGAATCTGGCATGTTCGAGGTCGTATGTTCGGAACCAGCGTTCGACTTTTCGGAGCGTTGTTGGCCGATGCCGCCGAGGATATGCTTGATCTCCTTCTTGTGACAGTATGCGTCGAAGCTGGATTCGCCTCTGCGTACGGCCCAGAATTGTGGCCCATGGTCTGCGAGGATCTCTCTTGGCTTGGAGTATTCGTGGATGGCTCTGTCGAGTAGCCAGATGACGTTCTCTGTGGTGCCTTCGTTGAAGCGTTCGGAGCCGGTTACGAATCTGGAGTGGTCGTCTAGGTTGGTGATGAGCCATCTTGCTGGCGGGACGACCTTGAGGTCGCATTGCCATAGGCTGTTCGGATGCTTGCGCTGCCATCTGGTGTAGCTTCGTTTCACCCTCGGCGTCTGGAGGGGTCTATTGAGGCCTGAGGAGCGTAGGATGCGGTAGACGGTCATGTGTCCTATTGGCGTCTCTCGCTTTCGTAGGTATCCCGCTATCTTGTGTGGACACCAGCTTGTCTTCTGTCTGATCGAGATTACTTCCTTCACTACTTGGTCTGAGGTGCGATGGATGGTATGTGGTCTCCTGGATCTCGGTTCCAGTCCGTCTGGGCCGTGTTGGCGGTAGCGTCTCCACCAGTCATAGAAGGTTCTTCGGGGTATCTGAGCTGCGGTGCATATCCCGCCGACTGAGACCCCCTCCCCACGTCTTCGTATGCACCAGCGTCGGAGCTTCACAACGTCTCTAGGCTTCTTCATGCAGGCACACTCTACAGTCTCTCAACTCATGAGTGTGCAATATGTCATGGGATAACACACACCATCGTAGAATTTGCGGGAGCCAATGACATACCGGACAGTTAGTTGAGGTATACTTGGGCTGGGGTTTTGTAGTTAAGGCTTCTGTGGGGTTTGTTGTTGTAGTATTCTCTGAATCGTTCCATGTCATTGAATCGTGGATAGTATAGCTCGAAGGTTTGGAAGAATCGTTCGATCTTGCCTTGCGTGGTGGGTTTTCCAATGGAACCCGTGATGTGCTCTATGCCATGTGCTTCTAGGTATAGGGTGAACCTGCTCTTGCCGTTGTCGCTGTAGTATTGGGGTCCGTGGTCGCTGAGCACCTGGCTGGGGGTTCTTCCGTGGCTTAACGCGTCGTCTGTGAGGCTGAGGAAGCTCTCGGTTGTTGCTTCCGTGTAGAGTTCTATGGCTGGAAGGTATCGGCTGCAATCATCCAAGTAGGCGATCAGGTACTCGTCGCCGTAGTATTTGATGTCTGTCTGCCAGAGGCTGTCTGGGTGCTCACGCTGGAAGCGGATGTAGGTTCGTTGTCTTCTGGGAGTGTATGTATGCATGGGCAGATGGTTCTGTTTGATGATCGTGTGGATGGAGCCGTGGCTGACTTGGATGCCGTGAGCTTTCAGGTAGGCTTCTATGGCTTCGCTGCACCAGCCTTCACGCCGCCTAACCTCTATGACTTTGGCGACGGTTTCTTGTGGTAGTCTGTGGATGATGTGCGGTCGCCTAGACTCGTCGACCAACCCCGCCCATCCTTTCCTCTGGAAGCAGATCCACCAATCATGAACTGTACTCCTGGGCGTCGTAGCGTGGGCTGAAACATCTCTAATCGACCAACTTTCCAAAAGCCGCCGTGCGCACCATCGCCTAAGCTTCTCTACGTCTCTTTCTCCACGCATCCGCCAACACCACATTCCGGACTATCCCATACTGTCCGGAATGTCTTTGGCTTTCGCACACCATCGTAGAATTCACGTAAAGGCGTTCGTCCTACATTGCGAGACAATATTCAGAGTTGACGCTTCATCCGTGAACACCGACTTGGGTAGTCGCCGGCGCTGGCCTGCCCAATAGCATGGCCGAGAGTTCTTCTGGGTAGTGTCTTTTCTTAGGTTGTTTCCACAACCTCTCCGTGCCGTAAGGCGAGAATTCTACCGACGACATAGGAGATATGCTGAAGATTGTGAATGATGACGATGACTGATGCGCTGCGCTTTAGTCTCTCTATCAGCTCAATTACAGCCTCTGCTTCGCAGGGCTGCGGTAGGTTCATCCATGATGACAAGCCTAGCCTTGAAGTGAGCGCACCTTGATATTGCGACTGCCTGCCGGTGTCCTCCTGAAAGCGTTCTTCAGCAGAACGCACGCAACGGAGCCTAGACCAAGCCGTACGCCGTTCATGTCTAAGAGACGCTAAATAGGAACTTCTACTTGGTCGGTTTGTGGTCTTCTTGAAACTTGTCAGATTCGCGTCCGACGGAAGTAAGGCCTGCGTTGGCATTGTTCTCGATGGTGAGGTGGTTGATCTCGGAATCGGAGACCCCATACGTCTAATTCAGCAAATCGAGTCGTCCAAGCTTTCCGAGGAGGAATTCATCAGCACTGAGTACAACTTGACACGACTGCGACGGATCAAGTTCACTGAGTTGGACAACGTGCATCCCGAAAAACCTCATCTGCTGAAGCCGATTGTGCCTGCTGAAGTCTGGGGCTTCGGTGTGACTTACACTCGGAGTAGGGCAGCCAGAGAAACCGAAACGTCTGCGAAGGGTATCTACGATCGCGTTTACGAGGCGGAACGACCGGAGGTTTTCTTCAAGGCCAGTGACCATAGATGTGTAGGTCCAAACCAGCCTGTGTGCATTCGCGAGGATTCGCATTGGTGCGTTCCTGAACCCGAGCTGGCGGTAATCGTGGGCGTGCGTGGGCAGGTATTGGGCTTTACAGCGGGCAACGACATGTCAGCACGGGATATTGAGGGTGAGAATCCCCTTTATCTTCCACAAGCGAAGATCTACGAGAATTGCTGCTCGCTGGGCCCCGTTCTTGTTACTCCTCCTTCTATTGGCAACGTGCGGAATCTATCGATTAGGCTATCAGTCATGCGCGGGGGGCGCATTGCTTTCGAAGGCACGACGAACACTGGCGCAATGAAGCGCACGATACCGGAGCTATTGAACTTTCTTACTCGTAACAATCCTGTTCCCTATGGATCGGTTTGCCTGACCGGAACTGGAATCGTGCCTCCCGATGACTTCTCGCTGAGAGACGGAGACCTCGTTGAAATCTCCATCGACAATATCGGAACTCTCAGAAACCCCGTGAAGCAGCTCTAGGCGAAGAAGACCCCCTCAGTATTCTGCCATCTTGCCTCTTGGAAGACGCTTCAGCTTGAGAGTCACTACTCTTCAGGGTCAGCCCGTTCGCCAATAGGGGACCAACTCGAGTGAAGGCCGCCGCGGATTTTGTGAGACGGGTCTCGAACGAGACTGCACGCCGGTGAAGCAGCATGACTTTCAATCGCATCCAAAGGACACGATTCCGTAAACCCTTATAGTCGACAGGCAGGCGTAGGGCTCGAAATCTTCGGATAGGAGCAGAAGCAATTGGAGCTTGACAAAGAGAAGCTACTGCTGATGTACCGAAATATGCTTCGGATCAGACGATTCGAAGAGAGGCTTGCAGAAGAAAGCGCTCGAGGCAACATTCCAGGTCTTCTTCACCTTTACGTTGGAGAAGAAGCCGTTGCCGTTGGGGCATGCTCAGCACTCAGAAAGGACGACTACATCACCAGCACTCATAGAGGACATGGCCACTGCATCGCGAAGGGCGGCGACCTCCGCAAGATGATGGCTGAGCTCTTCGCGAAGGAAACAGGGTATTGCAAAGGTAGGGGAGGCTCGATGCACATTGCCGCGCCCGATATCGGAATTGTGGGATGCAGCGCCATCGCAGGTGCCGGAATTCCGATCGCGGCCGGTGTCGGATTATCAAGCAAACTCAGGAAAACCGACCAAGTCTGCGTGTCATTTTTCGGCGATGGAGCGTCAAACACCGGCGCCTTCCACGAGGGCATGAACCTGGCCGCACTCTGGCAGCTTCCTGTCGTCTATGTCCTTGAGAACAATCTCTATGCGATATCCACTCCAGCCTTGAAGTCCTCCAAATTGAAGAACATCTCCGATAGAGCAGCCGCGTATGGCATGCCTGCTGCCGTCGCGGATGGAATGGATGTCCTCTCTGTTTACGAAGCCGTTTCGCAGGCTGTTGAAAGAGCCAGGCGAGGTGAGGGCCCGACGCTGGTGGAGTGCAAGACGTATCGTTTCAGGGGACACCACGAAGGCGACCCCAAGAGGGGCGAAACGTACCGTACCAAGCAGGAGATGGACGAGTGGGAGAAACGTGATTGCATACTAAGGCTAGGGGAGAAGCTGATCAAAGAGCGGAAGTCAACTCAAGCTGAACTAGATGACATCAACCAAGAAGTGATGAAAGAAATCGACGACGCTGTTGCCTTCGCAAAAGAAAGTCCGTCACCGAAACCTGAGGATGTGATGACCTACCTGTTCGTTTCGGAGAAGTGACCAGGAATGAGTGAGACTCGAGAACTTGACTTTGCAGAAGCGATCCGTGAAGCAATTCGTCAGGAAATGTTGAGAGACAAGACAGTCATCGTCTTGGGAGAGGACGTTGGGAAGTTCGGTGGGCTCTTCGGGTGCACGAAAGGGCTTCAAACGGAGTTCGGCGAGGAGAGGGTGCGTGACACTCCGATTTCTGAAACGGCCATTGTTGGGGCCGCACTCGGCGCAGCGGTAACGGGCATGCACCCGATTGCAGAATTGGAATTCATGGACTTCATTGGATGCGCGATGGATCAGGTATTCAACCAGATGGCGAAGATTCGATACATGTTCGGCGGCTCCATGAAAGTTCCAGTAGTCCTAAGGACCCCCGCCGGGTCAAGGTATCCCGTCGCATGTGGTGCCGCTCATCATTCTCAGAGCCTAGAGGCTTGGTTCATGCATGTGCCTGGGCTCAAGGTGGTCACGCCTTCAATGCCGTACGATGTGAAAGGCCTACTCATCAACGCCATCCGGGGAGAAGACCCAGTACTCTTTGTCGAGCACAAGCTCCTATACTTTGCAAAGAGAATGGCAAGCCTACGCGGGCTATATCCCACACTCATCCAGAAAGTCCCCGAAGAGCCATATGCGATCCCATTCGGCAAGGCCGACATCAAGCGCCCAGGCGAAGACATCACCGTCGTTGCTACAATGATGATGATTCACAAGGCGCTCAGAGTCGCAGAAGACCTAGCAAAGAAAGGAATAAGCATGGAAGTGATTGACCCGAGGACGCTCGTTCCGCTAGACAAGCAAACCATCGTCGACTCGGTGAAGAGAACAGGAAAGGTCGTGATTGCGTCGGAGGACACCAAGAGGGCAGGGGTCGCAGCTGAGATCGCGACGATGATAATGGAGGAAGCTTTTGATTACTTGGACGCCCCCGTCAAGCGCGTCTCAGCACTCGATGTCCCCATTCCATACGCACCAGCGCTAGAAAGCACCGTAGTCCCTCAAGAGAAGCATATCATCGAAGCTGTTCTGGAAGTCGTAGGACAAAAGTAGACTCTCAGGAGGCGGCGCCGGATGGTCACACCTGTCTACATGAAGAAGATGACGTGGACCATGGAAGAGGGCTTGATCACAAAGTGGCTCAAGCACGAAGGAGACGAAGTCACCGAGGGCGAAGCACTCTGTGAGGTCGAGACAGAGAAGACGACTGACGAGATCCAAGCCCCAGTGAACGGGACTCTCCTCAAGATCCTTCACAGAGAAGGGACTGCTTTACCCGTGAACGCAGTCATCGCAGTAATCGGATCGGCGGGCGAGGATATCTCCTCCGTTCCAGAGTTCATCGGATCCGCTCCTGCAGCCGCGTCTCAGCCCACTCCGACTGAGAAACCCCAGTTGGCTCATCCGTCTTCGGAACTCTCTCTCGAAATAATCCGGATATCGCCTTCCGCTAGGAGGTTAGCCAGAGAACGCGGGGTTGACATCACCAATATCAAAGGCACAGGACCAGGCGGCCGCATAGTATCTGGGGATGTCCTCGGAGCCTCAGGCAAGCCCGACGCTGGGCCTTCTGAAGAGTACAAATCGGCCTCGCTAGCAGGACATAGGAAGGTCATAGCCGATCGTCTATCTCTGAGCGCCCGAACAGCGGTACATGTTCCGATCACCATGGAGGTGGACATGACATCGGCATCGAAGGTGAGATCTGAAAAAGGGAGAACTGGGCTGGAGCTCTCCTACAACGACTTCATCATCAAAGCAACCGCAACAGCCCTCAGAGAGTTCCCTGCAGTGAATACCATGCTGCTCGGCCAGGAATTGAGAGCGATGAACGAAGTGAACGTAGGCATCGCTGTCGGATCAGGAGACGACCTGCTAGTGCCTGTCATCAGAAACACCGACCGCCTATCACTCGAAGAAATCTCAAGAAATGCGAGGAACCTCATCGAAAGAGCAAGAAGTGGTACGCTAGCAACGAAGGAAACATCCGGCGGGACTTTCACAGTCAGTAACTTAGGAATGTATGACGTCGACCTGTTCGCACCTGTGATCAATCCTCCGGAGACAGCAATACTCGGTATTGGCAGGATAGCCCCGAAGATTGTCGTTCTGGGAGAGAACAACATGGAGATTAGACAGATGATGACGCTGACGCTCGTATTCGATCACAGAGTCATTGACGGCGTCCTAGCTGCAAAGTTCCTGCAGAGAATTAGACAGCTTTTGGAAGCCCCGGAGAAGCTGGCTTCCTGAACGGTTGAGTTTGATTCAGTTGCGGCGTGAAGAGAACCTTTCTGCTCTGCCCATTCATTCCCATGTTCCGAACATCAGTCTTCCAGTGCTGCCGGATAGGGTTCCATATTCTTAGATAATTATGCTTATGGCTTCATTTCCATGGGTTTCGCTGGAAACCCTGTTTACTTCTCAAGAAGCTCAAAGATCACGTCTGTGTGCTCCTCTGTGCTAAGGTACGCCCACTTGATTCCGGGCCGGTTTCCGCTCTGGATTACCTTAATGCCTTTTGCCTCCATCTCTTTCACGTTTTCTTCCATGTTGTCTGTCCTTATTCCCAGATGGTGGAGTCCGTAACCCTTTCGCCCAGCAAACTCCTCGTAGATAGTCTCACCCCAAAGCGGCTGCATCAGTTCGACTTGGATAGGGCCCGCCTTGGCCAGGCCGATCCTAATCTTGTACCTCCCGACCTTCCCGTGGAACGTCAGGTCGCGGTACTCCGGTTCAAGAATCTCGAAGGGTCCGATCCCGATCAGCCTTTCGAGCTTTTCTGCGGCTTCTCGCACATCCTTCACCAATATGCCGACTTGGACTATTTCCTTTCCAGCTCGATTGGGTTGCATACACTAGTCTCCTCTTGTGGTAACTGTCTTGCAGTCACAACTCAATGCGAGTTCTGTTTGAACCTCAGTCTTGCTCATAAACGTCTATCCCAACTGGCACAGGTTGCCATATGGCTCTTGAGATTAAGGGCTCATATGCACACGCAGCAACCTCTTAGTGTCTTCCAGCTCTGGGAGACTCGCTCAGAAATGATGCTTGCGACATATCGGCTTCGAAGCAAATCGTCAGCTAATGGGTCGCCATAGCTTATCGACAACCTCTGTGATGATGTTGCGCACGCCAGAGAGAAGGAATCACAGTGAACTCACTTGAGAGCCATGACCTGACTGAATTCGGCGGCTATCCTGCAACGTTTACCGTTCTGGGATTGGCAATTTCGCTGCGGAGGGCTTCGTTACTTCGGGAATGGCACCTGCGGGCTCGTGTCAATCATAATTGTTGTGAGCTGGTGGCGTTCTAAGTATCACACCCAAATGTGGGCAGCTAGCTCAATCATGAGCTAGTGGCAAAATGCTTTTGTGCACGTATTCCGGGTTCTCGGAGCCATGTCGAAATTCTCTGTCCTCATCACACTCTGGGACATTGGATACCGCGTTCATGAAGATGGAGTGAAATTGCTTCGTGCCAATGGCGTTGATGTCAATGTCAATCCAAGAAAACGATTCTACACTGAACAGGAGTTGATTGATACAATCAAGGGGATAGACGGGGTCTTCGCTGGTGCACAGGACCCGATCACTAGGAAGGTCTTCAATGCGGCCGACAGATTGAAGGTAGTCGGTAGGAACGGGGTTGGATATGACAACGTAGATGTGGAGGCAGCAACTGAGAAAGGTGTCTGCGTGACGCTCGCGCCTATTCCCGAACACACTAAGAGCGTTGCTGATGCTACATTCACTCTAATCCTCTCATCGCTTCGGAGCGTCCCCATGCTGGACCGGATCGCTAGGAGCGATGACTGGGGCGGCGAGAGATACATCAGGGTTGTGCACGATGCCTATGAAAAGCGACTGGGAATCATTGGGCTCGGAAAAATCGGGACTGAAGTGGCTAGGCGAGCCAGAGGCTTTGACATGGATGTGGTATACAACGATATTGTTCGAAAAGAAGATTTGGAAAAGAGCGTCGGCGCTAGATACCTCAGTCTAGAAGAACTTCTTAGAAGCTCTGACATCGTCAGCATCAACGCAGCCTTGACTCCTCAGACCCGGCACATGATAGGGGAGACGGAGTTTGCCATGATGAAGGACGGAGCGTTCCTCGTCAACACAGCTAGAGGCGCTATCATCGATGAACGGGCCCTGTACAGGGCGCTTAAGAGCAGAAAATTGGGCGGAGCTGGGCTCGACGTCATGGAGCAAGAACCACCCTCACCAGACAACCCGCTACTCAAACTTGAGAATGTGGTGCTGACTCCTCATGCCGCTGCCAGCTACAAGGACCATAAGGCGATGACGATTACCGTTTGCGAGGACATGCTCAGAGTATTTCGTGGAGTGAAGCCGAAGTATCTTCTCAACCAGCAGGTCCTCAACAGGATTCGACTTGCAGAAGAATGAAATCTGGATAAGAAGAGGTGTCTACCGGCACGCGGCACATCTCGGATTGGGTTCCTGACACCCAATTGGTATCCGGCGAAGAGCGCAACCGTTCTCAAGACACCTGGTGAGAGACACGGTGTTATCGCTGTTAGGTTGGATGATGAAACCTAGATTGTCGTGGATTTCGGATTGCGCGGCTTGCCCTCCAAGAGGGCCTTTTGGAAGTTACAATGACGTTGCACAGCACGTTGCTAGAGAGCTCGGAGTTCAGAAGATCGCGGTCATGGACGACGACCCAAGGCTGATTGTAGGCTACGGCGTATTCCAGGACGCCACAGCTGAGAACACAATCCAAGTCTCGAAAAGCCCTATAGCCAACTACGTGTGCCCACGCGAGATCTTTTATGCTCAGATTCCTATTTTGTGCGAGACGTCCTGGTTCGCGTGACCGCCCGTGAAGAGGTCAGAACATCTGAGGTCGCAGTGGCGGAAAGGCCATCCGACTTGCGGACCATTCGTGCAGCTTCCGGCACCTGGGATACCTGAGATTTTGGCCAACGCAGGATTCGATTTCTGCATCGTTGACTTGGAACACGGCGCAATCGACCTAGAAACGGCCGAGAATATGATTAGAGCTGCAAATGCTGCTGGAATAGCATGCATCGTGCGCGTGACTTCCAACAGGGAGGAGCTGATTGGAAAAAGCCTAGATTTTGGTGCGGACGGTGTTCACGTTCCACAAGTCTCGACAGTAGAGCAAGCGGAGTCGGCAGTTCGTGCAAGCAAATTCTTTCCGCTTGGCCGTCGTGGAGTCTGCCCCATGGTCAGAGCGGCAAAGTATTCCGCGGACAGGTCGGTCTATTATGACAGGTCCAACAGAGAGACAATGGTGATCTTGGCGATCGAGAGTGTCGATGGCATCAGGAATCTGCCTGAAATCATGCGCGTGAAAGGTGTGGATGCGGTCTTTGTCGGCCCTTACGATCTCTCGCAATCATTGGGCATTACTGGTCAAGTCACACATCCAGAGGTTGTGGAGAAGATACGAGAAATATCCGCGCTTTGTCGGCAAGCTAACCTAGGTCTGGGAACCTTTGTGGACAGTCCGGAAGCTGCTCGACAATGGGTCCAGCACGGCATCGTTTACTGTTGCGTCGATGTTGATGCAGCGATAATGTTCAAGGCCTGCAAGACGTACATGAACCAGCTAAGAGAGGGACACACGTAATTCTGATGCTAGGGGAGCAATCTCATGAAGATGGTAAGAGACGGAAAAGTATGTGTCGGACTATTGTCAGTGATGGCAAGACCTGCCGCTGTTGAAGCGATAGGGTATAGCGGTTTTCATTTTGTAATAATAGACGACGAGCGTGCAGCTCTCAGTCCCTACCGGACGTAGCTTGGAGAATGCGCCAGAGCACGGTATGCCGCTAACATAACGCTTCCCGGCAGAGCCACCAGTAGCGATAAGGGCATGATATCGGAGCCTTTGAACTTTGGCGCGAAAGGGATTATTGTTGCTGATGTTAACACGCGGGTAGACGCAGAGCCTAAGAAAAGCCGAGCAGTTTCAGTTGTGCGAGGTACGCTTAAAGCCAGGTTTCAGGTTCTTGCACTTGTGTTCTTGATGCTTCAGGGAAAAGTGGCGCTCGTAACTGGATCTGCGCGTGGCATTGGAAGGGCATACGCACTCAGATTGGCAAGGCTAGGAGCAGACGTAGTCATCAATGACATCAACCTAAAGGCAGCAGAGGAGTTTGGGGAACGACTCACAGCTGCTACCGTAATGGATGAGATAAAGAATCTTGGCCGCCGCTCTATTGGCATTCAAGCTGATGTATCTAGGAAAACCGATGTGGATGGGATGTTCAGGAAGATACTCGACGAGTTCGGACGCGTAGACATACTCGTGAACAACGCCGGGGGCAGACTACGTCCTGGCGATGCGTGGGCATCCAGCGTATCGGAGGACGATCTGCGCTTCATTATCGATCTCAACCTCATCGGGACGATTCTCTGTTCGCAAGCTGCTTCAGTTCCAATGAAACAGCAGAAATCGGGAAACATAATCAATGTATCTTCGGTAGCGGGGCTCCGTGTCATGCTTTCTGGAGGCGGCGCAGACTACGCGGTGGCAAAAGCCGGCGTGATCCAGTACACAGCTCTTCTGGCTGCTGAACTAGGCCCATGCGGTATACGTGTCAATTGCATTGCTCCGGGCCACATTACCTCGTCCAGATTGGTGGCGCAGGGGATGCGCAACCCTTTGGGTATGGAAGAGATTGCGAGACGCATTCCTTTGCGAAGACTCGGTACTCCTGAGGACTGCGCCAACGTGCTTGAGTTCTTGGTCAGTGATCTATCGGCTTATGTTACCGGCCAGTGCATTACGGTAGATGGTGGCGCCATCCTCTAGATCCCTAGAAGCTCAAAATCCAGATAGAATCTGAAGCAACGAGATTATGCTGAGAAGGCACTAAGAATTGGCTATTGTCATCATTCTGGTGCCCCGTAGCTAGGACTGCGCATGCCGTGTCTGAGGAGTCGACGTCACGTCAACAACCATAGTGACTCAGCTACTCGGTGGTTCCCTCACAGAATACTCGCGCCAGCAATATCTCAAGACGAACCCGGGAACAATTGCAAGTGCATCAGGCGCGACACCCAACATATTCGGCGTTCTCCCTCCATTGGCCAACAATCGTTTCGGTAATGCAGCACGCGTGGAATGCCTTGCGCGATCCAAGGATTCGTCTCGGATGCCTCCGACAATGCCCTTGAGCCCCCTGTCACGCATGTTGAGCGCCTATGACCGGCCCTGGTTGCCGTAACCAGTCAGCGCGAAAGTTCTATCTTGAAGCAGGGTGAGGCCAGCATGGCTATCTCGATACAATTTCACAGCCATTGACCATCATCGACTCAATTCTTCTCTACCTTGGAGCCCAACAAATACGTCCCAGAATCGCCCGGTGACTTGTCCAAGACTATTCTCAGATCACCTGAACATTCTGCAGTCTGGATCTTGGTAGGCGATTGGATCACTGTTCATACATCATAGTGGATGCAAAAACGAGGATGCAACATCCGGCTCTGTTCGCTAGTCGGCTGGTTTAGCTGAACAACATCCTAAACGATATATACGTCAAATCGTGAAACCGCCCGTGGGAAGATGGAATGGCTCAATTTGTGACATTTGGAGAAATAATGCTGAGGCTTAATCCACCTGGTTTCCGACGCTTCGTGCAGGCCGAAAGCTTTGAGATAAGCTACGGAGGTGCTGAAGCTTCAGTTGCAATAAGCCTGGCTAACTATGGAATATCATCGGCGTTCGTGACCTGTCTGCCTCCCAATGAAATAGGACAAGCCGCAATAGACTATGTAAGACGTTTCGGAGTCGACACATCACATGTAGTAAGAATGGGCGAGAGGATCGGCATATACTTCTTAGAGATTGGCGCGAACCAGCGTCCCTCCAAGGTGATCTATGACCGCACTCACTCAGCAGTAGCCGAGGTCAAGCCGGGAAGCATTCCTTGGAACCAGATATTCTCGGATGCCAAGTGGTTCCATTTCACGGGCATCACGCCGGCGATATCACAGAGCGCGGCTGATGTGTCCCTTGAAGCGGTGAGATCTGCCAAAGATAAGGGGCTCACTGTTAGCTGCGACCTTAACTATAGAGCCAAATTATGGAAGTATGGGAAGACTGCCACAGAGATAATGACAGGACTTGTGCCCTACGTGGACGTTCTTAGCGGTAACGAGGAGGATTGCGAGCGGATGTTCGGCATCAAGGGTGCTGATGTTAGGGTTGCCGAAGAGGTCTCTGCCGACAAGTATCATGAGGTAGCCAGCAAGTTGACGAAACGCTTTCCAAACCTGAAGAAAGCATGTATTACGCTGAGGGGAAGCATAAGCGCTACCCATAACACTTGGAGCGCCGTGCTGTACGATGGTAGGAAACTGTATAGCACGAAGAAGTATGATATCACGAACGTTGTGGATCGCCTTGGCAGCGGGGACGCGTTCACTGGAGCATTAATCTATTGTCTGCTGGCAGGAAAGAGCGATCAAGACGCCCTAGATTTTGCTACCGCCGCGAGTGCGCTGAAACACAGCATACTCTTCGACCCGAACCTTGTCAGTGTCCAAGAGATAGAGAGCCTCGTTAAGGAGGGTGGAGCAGGGAGGGTTCAGAGATGAAGACTGGAAGTGGGACAATGCCGCAGGATGTTCTAGAAAGGATGGAGAAGGCAGGCATAATTCCGATTGTGGTAATCGAGGATCCTAGTAAGGCAGTGCAATTAGGCAGAACAGTTCTGGACGCCGGTTTAGACCTGATCGAGATAACCATGCGCACGCCGAAAGCGATGGAAGCCATAAGAGTTCTAAGCAAGGAAGTACCCGAAATGCTAGTTGGCGCGGGTACAGTATTTTCGGTTCCTGTTGCGAAGGAGGCTTTGTCCGCAGGAGCACGGTTCATAGTTTCGCCTCATTTAGACGAAGAGATCGTTGCATACTGTGCCCGCAAAAGGATCGTATGCGTTCCAGGGGTCTTCACGCCGTCGGAGGTTCAAAGGGCGATAAAGGCTGCGGTAAGGGGCACGCGACCGAGAAGCGTGAAGGATCTCCAGTTGGTCATCAAGGTTTTTCCAGCTTCAACAGGAGGCCCGGGCCACATAACAGCAATGAAGGCCGTATTTCCGGATGTGAGGTTTTTGCCTCTTGGGGGAGTCAACGCAGGAAACCTAGCGGAATATCTCAAGGCCGGAGCATGGGCCGTTGGAGGCACTTGGATCTGCAAGAAAGATCTCATCGAAGCCGGCAATTTCACCAAGATATCAGAACTCGTCAAAGAGGCGACAAGCATCATAGCGACGGCCAGGAAATAGCATTTGATAGAGTTGGGAGCTATATGATGGAGACTGAATTGTTCAATGGCATTGAACATGTGACCATTGCAGCAAAGGACCCGAAAGGCTTAGCAAGATGGTATTGTAGCACATTCGGCTTCAAGATCGCGTATGAGAGCACAAGATCTCTGACAACATATGTGAGACTTGGCGGAAGCCTTCTTGAGATTATTGAAGCCGTAGATGTCGATAGAGTGTCTCAAGGCGAGAGAGATCCGGGATTTCGTCACATGGCCATATCTGTCACCGACATGAACAAGGCTTACAAGAATCTGAGTAGCCGAGGCGTGGCCTTTAGATCTGAACCACGAGAGAAGGAAGGCCTGTGGACCGCATTCCTCGAAGACCCAGAACACAACCTACTGCATCTGATTCAGCGATCTAGACCTCTGTAGCCTATCGTCGTGCCCGCGTCTGCTCAGTACGCACTGCAAGGCAGAGCTGCGGTGCTTACAGCGGCACAATCATTCGAAAATATGTCCTTGCCCTCGACAGGCGGGCTGGATTCGCGGCACACGCTTGCCGCGATGGATCTGTCAGCCTTCGAACAGCTTAACCGTGACTCGTCTGTTCATCAAGGGTTCGTATCCCTCAGAGGCCAGGACAAGAAGACTGGCCCCACCACAATGAGGGGGCCGTATCCCACCGGCCCCACCATCTCGTTTCGCCTCTCTGTGGATGTTTTGCGGACTTTTGACGTAGTCTTTGTCCGCAGGGATTTCGTTGGTTCAAAACGTGAAATGTCACCTAACCGGCCCCACCACAGTCTCGACGCAGTCGATCAACTGTCAAGGGACTGTCATCCGCGTGTGGGTGTTGTGAACGAACTAGTCGTATGCGGTCTCCCGTCGGGCAATTTTGAAAACTAGAATTCCGTCCTTGGAGACTATTGCGTACAGCACTCTGTAATCAAACTCTGAGTCTGTAGGAATTTGGTGCTCCCCTGAGTTTCCTGCAACCTGTCGAATAAGGTGTCTGAATAAGTTCGGATATCTTCTCTTCCAGCCGTCGCCTGGTTTCTGGAGGTGTATCGTCGAGAGTTCTTGCGGCCTTGCGTGACAAGAAGACATTCAACGTTCGCGAGTCCTAGACCTCATGGGTTTGAAGGGGACGCTTCCACCTTCCCTGTGCTCTCTCAGCGCCTCATCCAACGCTTCTTTGTCATTCACGCTCATCTCTTCCCCCAACGCCTCTTCTATGGCCTCCAACCTCTGTCTGATTAGGCTGAGTTCCTTCTCGAGGATGAGTCTGGACATGGCGAAGGAGAAGGCCAGCCTGCGACTTTAGACCGTTATGGTCTCAGTAGCGGAGCTATGTCTGGCCTTAACCCAGCTTTTGGCCAGAAACCCGGATTCACTGCTGAATGAATTCGAATCCCACCGGCCCCACCACCGCTTCGAATTGAACCTGCGGATCGGTTTGCAGCCTAGACTGCAATGGTTTCTGGTAGTCCTTCGAAATGCTCGTCTCCAGTCAGGACCTTTGAATCATACACACGC